>SXGT01939127.1_pt1 | contig 28457 bp, 25 predicted proteins | sample 3176221 | NCBI WGS metagenome assembly SXGT01 (sample SAMN11356862, study PRJNA531348) | freshwater metagenome | isolation source: freshwater sample F1-120 | place: China: Fuxian Lake, Yuxi | collected 2017-12-25 | reverse complement strand
CCATGAAGATTGATCAAGACGGACATTGAAGTGTCGAAGACCCGATGTAAATCCAATTTCACTTAACTGCAGTGCCGTTTCATAACTGCACTGAATTGGAACTGCGACTGGCAAGCGCTCTTCCGAGCTTAGATTGATGATAGGCCTAAGTTGAGACAAAACAAAAGCCAACCTTGTTCTCCTCTCTGAAACAATTCTTTCAAAATTATTAAGTCTATTAATGATATCACCGCACAATATATCCAAAAGAATACCGTTTAAGCTTTCACTACGCTGCCAAAGACCTAGTGCTGAGCGGATAACACCAGAAAATGCACACAGTAGAAACTGTGGTAGTGCCATGTAACGTTTTGAATCACGGATTTCTCTTGCCAGAGAAGCATCTTCAGAACTTCTACAAAACAGCACTCCCCCCATTGGTACACCCAATAATTTAGAAAGGGAGAGTATTTCCATTCGACCATTATTAGGAAATAATGCATCAGACGAAGTCACCAAACTTTCGACACCATCCTCAATAACCATTGAGGTCGAGTTAGTTTTATGTACATATCCCCACTGATGGTTCACCAAATGAGCCTGCTTTTCAGTTTGAATATCGTCTGGTATTGGCGTGCAAATTTCGCCAACCGAATTAAATATACATGCGCTCGAATAAGGGGCTATACCAATGCGATCAGCACGTCCCAATCCCAGAACTTGAAGTGCGATTACAATTGCTGAGCGCCCACTACTTGTTACAACTGGGAAAATTCCCGGATATCTTCTTAACAAAACTTCTTCTAAACCCTGAACCGATCCTTTAGGGTTAATCATAAGCTTTGAAACGGAAATTTTACTATGTGGCCAAATAAGGTGACCCATAATGCTTCAAAGCTTAAACAATGTCTTTAACGCAGAGATGCGACGATCCATTAATTGATTGAACGATGGGATATCAAGGCACTTTTCTGCCACAAAAATTTTTTTGCTTGAATCGCGTGACCATCCACTCTTAAAAACACTGATCCCCCTCTGGTTTGCACTGGGAATGAAGTTCATTTTTGGAGTATTAAACATCATTCCCAATTCATAATGAGATATGCCCATGTCAAATAACTCTTCTATTGTGCGCCATTTCATAATATGCGAAACATACGCATCTTGAAATTCCGGATCAACAGCGACAGAATTATCATAGGCGGCTCCCTTTACAATCGAAATTAATAGCATCCCAACGATTCTTTTTGATGATACATCACTTGCTACAACAAAAAATCCTTCGCCTTGTCTAACAAGATTTGTTTGACACCGGAAGGACTCATAAGACCTAAATTGTCCGCCAGCATCCTTTACATGCAACTCCAGATATTTTTTGGATAACTCTTCTGAAAGCAAAGCGCCACGCATTATTGTCGTTTCAATACTCTTCTTGTTTCTTGCCACCTGTTTTCGATATGTCTTCCGAACATTGCCAAGTAAGTTCTCATTAACCAATACAAGGTGTGAATCAAATGAGATATCAATATATCCCAAGCTCGCCAAAATTGGGTCGAACCATTCATCACGTCTAAGCTTTACAAAAGGGGAAGATGACATAAAGCTCATGCGGCCTGCACCTGCAGACCTAGCCCGACGTTCAGCCTCTTCAATGCCAAATTTTTCTACTGTTACCTCACCATAGAGCGCACAAGGCCATGGAAGTGGTCCACCATAATAACCGGCCTCCCGAGTGATTCCGTTTTCATGTTGAATATCACAGATAGCCATAGGCACAAGGCAAATCGGCGTATTATTTTTCAATATGAAGAATGAATGGTCCTGAAAATTCATCTTTTCGGACGCCGATTTGATAAATGAATGCCAAGCACGTGTATGCCAGCACCATGCTTGAGGCGCATTATTCACAATGTAATCCCACGCCTCATCAGAACCTTCAAAGTCTATAACGTTAACAGTTGATAAATTGCTTGTAACGTTTTCCATTTTTCAAATTCTTACAGATAAAAAACTCTAGCCTGCAGGCCTCTGCAAATGGTAAGCGCTGGCCTCGCAGTGGTCAAGTCCGACTCTGCAACAACCGCCACCCCGCCATTACTTAATGGTCAGCGATTACTCTTTTTCGATATTCCACGAAGAATTTGCCGCGAAACTACGGAAATTGCACAATTTCTTCTATCCACCACTGCCTACCGTAAACATTCAGTGCGCTCTGCCAGCGGCTGGACCATACCCACCCGCGCGCCGCTGCGCCAGCCACGTCTCCAAATTCTCACGCACCACTTGATACGCCGCACTCCGTTCTGGCCGCCGGCGTACATACACCGCGGCCCGCTTCAACTTGCAATTACGGCTTGCACTTGTCCCCGACACACCAGCAGCGCTGCTCATAATCAAGGACCAATCTGAAATTCCAGCAGCCGGGCGCCTTCGTCAGGCACAACACCCGCACCCGCTTCAACGGAGACGTGCACCTCCGTTGCCGGCGAGTAAAGCCTGGCCGCGGCGATGGTCCACTGCCGCAAGAGGCCGCGGCCCGGCGACGCCGATCAGACCGCGTCGATGCCCGCGGCGAGGTAGCCGCCGTCGACCTCGATGGTGGTGCCGGTGACGAAGCCGGCCGAGGGCGAGGCGAGGTAGAGCGCGGCGCCGACCAGCTCGGGCAGCTCGCCGAAGCGCGCCATCGGCGTGCGCCGCAGCGCGGACTCCTTGCGGCCCGCGGACATCTTGTCGCGCGCCAGCGCGGTCAGGAAGAAGCCGGGCGAGATGGCGTTTACGCGCACGCCGCGCGTCGCCCACTCAGCGCCCAGCGTGCGGGTCATCGACAGCACGCCGTGCTTGCTGATCGCGTAGAGCGCGCTCCTTGGCCAGCCGCGGTGCGAGGACAGCGAGGCGATGTTGACGATCGCGCCCGAGCCGCGCTTCAGCATGTGCTTGCCGACCTCGGTGCAGGCGAAGAACACGCTGGCAAGGTTAGTCTCCATGATCGCGTCCCAGTCGGCGCGGGTGAATTCCTCCGCCGGCTTGAGGAGGGTGGTCCCCTGCGAGTTGAGCAGCAGGTCGATGCGACCGTGCGCGGCGATCGTCTTCTCAATCACGCCGGCGAGCTGGTCGCGGTCGGTGACATCGGCGCAGAACCCGCCGCCGCGCCCACCGCGCGCGGAGAGCGCGCCGACCACCTCGTCGACCTTGGAGGCGGTGCGGCCGACCGGGACCACGATCGCGCCGGCGTCGTGCCAGGCAAGCGCGATCTCGCGGCCGATGCCGCTCGAGCCGCCGAGCACGAGGGCGACCTGCCTGGCGAGAGTGAAGCGGGCGGCGTGGGCAGTGGCAGAATCGGTCATCAGATCCTCCTCAAGGGGCGGCCCCGAGACATAGCCCGGCTCCCAATGCAGAAATCCCTCCAAAACAAATACACCGACCGGCGGAGCTGCGTTTCGGCCTGTGGGCCACTATTCCGGTAAGGCGGCGACGATGCGATTGCGGATGATACCAATGCCTTCCACCTCGCAATCCACTACGTCGCCGGGCTTGAGAAACTCCGGCGGGGTGCGCGCAAAGCCGATGCCGCTTGGCGTACCCGTGGAGATCACGTCACCAGGCAGCAGCGTCATCCCCTTGGATAGCCATTCGCTGATGAGCGGAATATTGAATATCAAGTCACCCGTGTAAGACTCTTGCTTGGTGACGCCATTGACGCGGCAGCGCAACACGAGATTGTGCGGGTTGGGTATTTCTTCTCTGGTCACAATCCACGGTCCCATCGGGCAAGCGCCGTCTAGGCTCTTGCCTTTGAAGAATTGGTTGTGAGCATTCTGCAAGTCCAGAGCGGAGAGATCGTTGATGATGGTATAGCCGAAGACGTGCTCCATTGCACGATCACGCGGGATGTTCATGCCCTTCTTCCAGATCACGACGCCCAGCTCAACTTCCCAATCCAACTGCTGCGTCACAGCCGAGTCGAAAGCTACATCTGCATATGGGCCGGTGACGGCGGTGGTGGCCTTGGTGAAAAAGACTGGCACCTCGGGTATCTTGATGGGGTGGCCTTTGGCGCGCATGAACTCCACCGCGTGCTCAGCATAGTTCATTCCCACGCAAAAAACATTGCGGCGCGGTGGAGTGAGAGGCGCCCGGAGATTGACGGAGGCCAGCGGCAACATGAAGCCGGTGGAGGCTCGAACGCGCTCCAAACGGCTCTCGCCCGCCTCAATCAAGCCGATCATATCCACGTCGGGGATTGGCACGAAAAATTCCCCGCGCGCCATTCCCAAACGGGGGCCATGCTCGGTCTCGTATGTGATGAGTCGCATATCCGCTCCCTAATGTATCTTCGTAGAGCAATCTTCAGGGACCTGTGCAATCTGCATCTAATGGCGCGCGGCGTAGCAACTGTCAAGTGCCCAGAAGGCTGCCGTGGCAATGCTCATGGCATCGATGCCGTAGTGATGATACAGGTCGGCACGGCCGCCGGATTGGCCAAAGTCGTCCACACCTAGCGCCGTCACCGGTACGCCATGCACACTGCCCAGCCACGCCAGCGTATGCGCTGCACCATCGTGCAGAGTGATGATTGGTGCGCCCCCTTGAACAGTCGGCAAGAGCCAGCCTAGTGGCGCCAGCCTGTCACGCCCATCTGCGGTAGTCCGCCACGCCTCGTAAAGTCTGCCCAGATTGGTCAGGTTGAGTAGGGTGGCGGCCACGCCTTCTTTCCACAGATAGGCGACAGCGGACAGGGCCTCGGGGACCATAGCCACCCAGACGGCAACCTGGACGACTGGCGGCTGGCCGCTACTTAATTCGTCTAATTCATGCGCTGGTGCCAGCCATTCGGCCAGCCGATAGCCGCCAGCCAGTATCTGCTTGCGCAACTCCGTCTCGCTCAGGCGTGCAAGCGCCTCGTAAAGCGGCCCTTGGTCGAGAGGCGCAAGTATGTCGCCTGGCCGTTTTCCCAGTCGTGACATTGGCGGATGGCCTCGAGCAAGATCCATTCTAGCTCGTGGCCCTAAGTGGACTCATATCTATAAAGCTGGGGCAACGTGATAACAATGGAAGGGGTGACCATGGACTGGTGCGCCCCACCTTTAGGCGACAACGAAATGCCCGAGGGCGTGCCGGCGACGATGAACTTCGCGCAAGAATAAAGACTGTACAGCAGCGCGTCCAACCCCCAGCATATAAACTGATCATAGACCGTGCCGATGGGGATGCGGAGTTGGCCACATAATTCGGCTTACAGCCCAGTACGCCCAGAGGCATTAAGAGGCTCATCTCCAAGATCCCCTACTCGATATGCTGGCCAGCTGGCGTGTGCTTCCAGCGCACCAGACGCTGCGCCTTAGACCCATAGTTCTTCTCTACGCGAGGCGCGAATACGCCGACATTGTTGGTCTAGCCCCTTAGGTTGGTGGAGACAGAGACATCGGGCGATCAAGTCACAATCCGCTCGCGCAGTGCCGGCACGTCGGCCAGCCGCACCATCATTCGCCCAAAAGCTTCCTGAGTGCTGGACAATTTTGCCGCTGGAAGCGAAAGGCTATTAGGCACGCTGGTCGCCTCGAATCTGGTTGGTGCCGCCTCACTCGCGCACAGGCAGGCGGCCACCTCCACGTACCCGCGGCCGGCTGCCGATGCAGGGTCGACTGGCTAAAGGTATGGCCGGCGAACGGCACGCCCCATCCCTTGATCGTGGAGGCGAATACGACAGTGGGCTGCGGGTGGACGAAATCCGCCCGACCCAGCACCGCCAGCCCTGTTTCTAGGTCGTGTCCGCCCAAGTTGGTCAACACCGACGGCGACTCAACCTCCGGTCCGTCAGCAATGGCATTAGCAATCTCGGCACGATCGCCGCCACCACCATCCACCGACCATTCCATCAGCACAGCGTCAGGCAGGCGAATAAACGCTAGATATTTCTCGTTGCTCATGTCGTCAATCCGCCGCCGCAGGGTCTGGCCACTGGATCGGGCGAACAGGACCTGCAACCGCCGGCCGTACTTGGCTGCCTTCACTTGCCAGCCGGTTTCGGCAAAGAGGCACTTCAGACGCGCCGCCAAGATACCGGGTATGACCCGATCAACACTCTGGCGGTTAAGATCCACGATCCACAGCCGATTGTCCAATCCAGCTCGGCATCTCCCACCAGCTCCATTAAACGCCGCGAGGTGACCGCGCCGAAGTTGGCGCGGTGGTAGCGATGGGCGATGGTGGCGAAGGCGGTTGCCACGGCGCCTAGCCCAACCAAGCCGGAAGAGAAGTCCACCTGGTCGGGGTCCTTGGTGCGACTGGGATAGGCTTGTAAGGGTGAATGATGAGCGTCGAAAGCCAGAGCACCCGGCACTGGATTTCATCGAGAGTGTGCAAATCGTTCGGCGTACTGCCCGGCCACGGAGTCGACGGCGGGCCAGATCCGTAGACGGCTGGCTCTTATGGCCTCGGACGAGGCTCATGGTATTCGCAGCACTGCACCCTCGGAAGCCGAGGAAACGAGGGCTGCGTAGCGCGCAAACACGCCAGCGGCAAAGTGGCGCTGAGGCGCACGCCATTCCTTGAGCCGATCGGTGATGTCCTCCCGGGAAAGCTCGACCTCTAAGCGGCGCTGGCGAAGATCAATCAATATCATGTCACCATCCTGCAGAGCTGCCAGCGGACCGCCCCGTGCTGCCTCCGGCACCACATGTCCGACCATCAGGCCCCGCGTGGCTCCGCTGAAGCGCCCGTCGGTCAGCAAGGCGACCGAATCACCCAGACCAGCACCGATAATTGCGGCCGTGACGCTCAACATCTCACGCATGCCTGGTCCGCCACTTGGACCTTCGTAGCGAACAACGACCACGTCCCCAGAGCGGATCTGCTGCTGAGTTACGGCCGCCATCGCGGCCTCCTCGGAATCAAAGACGCGCGCGGGACCGTGATGCTGGGGCCGTTCATGCCCAGAAACTTTCACCACAGCCCCGCCGGGAGCAAGATTGCCCTTCAAGACCATCAAGCCGCCGTTTGGCTTGATTGGTTGGCCCAAGGGTCGGATCACCTGTTGCCCCACAACTTCCTTGGCAACACTTGCCTCTTCGGCCAAGCTGCGTCCGGTCACCGTCATCGCCTGCCCATGCACCAGCCCGGCCTCCAGCATCCGCTGCGCAATCACTGGTATGCCGCCAGCGCGATCCACGTGGATCGCAGAATACCGCCCCGCTGGCATTAAATCAACGTAAATCGGTGTGCGCTCGCTGAGGCTGTCGAAATCGTCCAACTCGAGAGGGACATTCACTTCACGGGCAAGGGCGAGGAGGTGTATCACCGCGTTGGTCGAGCCCCCAGTCGTGGCGACGCTAACGATGGCATTTTCGAACGCCTCACGGGTCAGGATTTCACGCGGGCGTATGCCGAGCCGCAATGTCTCCATCACCAATCGGCCACAGCGTCTGGCGACCTCGTCCTTACGCGGATCCGTGGCTGGGACGGAGGCCGTGCCCAGTGGCGACAGGCCGATAAACTCCATAGCCGTCGCCATAGTGTTGGCAGTGTACTGCCCCCCACACGCGCCCGGGCCAGGGCAGGCGACATTCTCCAGTTCGAGTAGCTCTGCTTCCGTCATCAACCCGGCGGCTGTCTGCCCGATAGCTTCGAAAACGTGCCGGATGGTTACCTCTTCTCCCCGCCAGACGCCAGGCATGATTGAGCCACCGTACAGGATGAGGCTGGGTAGGTTGAGGCGCGCCAGCGCCATCGCCGCGCCGGGCGTGGTCTTGTCGCATCCGACCAGCACAACCATTGCGTCAAATAGATGGGCATGCCCCATCAGCTCGATCGAATCGGCAATGATCTCCCGGCTGACCAGAGAGGCTTTCATGCCGGGCGACCCCATGGTCACCGCATCGCTGACGGCAATCGTGTTGAACTCCATAGGCGTGCCGCCCGCGGCGCGCACACCATCTTTCACCTTTTGCGCCAGTGCCCGCAGGTGGTAGTTGCAGGCCATGGTCTCAGTCCAGGTATTGGCAATCCCGACGATGGGCCGCGCCAGATCTTCGTCGGTGAAGCCGATAGCTTTCAGCATGGCCCGGGCCCCAGCCCGATCCCTGCCGTAAGTAATAGTGCTACTCCTTGCTTTAGGATTGGTCGGCATGTTTGGCTTCACCTAATAAATCTCTAGTTGCGACAGTTCAGAGCTCGAGCCACTCGCCCGGGCGCATCACGCTGATCTTTGGGGCCAAACCGTCCTGACGCTCCATCGCCTGCGCGACCTTCAAGAAGTCTTGAACGTCGGTTGAGTCGGGGTCCACGTAATGGCTGGCGATGACGTGCTCCAATCTCAGCCACTGGCTGGCCAGATAAGCTTCCTGAGGTGTCAGTTCACCGCACCGGTAACATTCCATGTGGGGGAGCGAGACACTCTCACCGGCAGGCAAACTTACGTGCATCAGTCCGACCGTGGGCCGGTATAGCTCTCCCCACAACTTCATATCGCCGGTGAGCGCAGTGTCACCGGGATGGTAGACCCGAACTCCCGGCGCAGCTTCGAAGATAAACCCCATGGCGGGCCCAGACAGGAGTTCACCGTCGGGCATCACGCCGAACGACCAATGGCGGCTCTCCATCGGCCGCACCTGGACCCCAGCCTCTTCCACGACCATGCCCCAAATGGTAACTCGAAACAGGTCGGCGTCGATGCCGTGGTAACGCACCAAATGGTGCATCACGTCTTTCGCGCACACGACCGGACAACGATGCTTCCGAATGATCTCGGGTGCATCGCCAAAATGGTCAAAGGCGTTGTGGGTCAGCAGCAGCAGGTCAACCTGTTCCAGGTCGTCTGCCTTTAACGACGAATAGGGATTCTTGTTTAGAAACGGGTCAATCACAATATGCTTGCCGCTGGCTGTGATGACTCGATAAGCCGCCACGCCGAAGAATTGAATTCTAGCTGTCATGATCAGTGCTCCTCTCGCCGAAGCCGATGACAGCGGCTTGCGGTAGGTGTGAATAAACGTCTTTGAGCCCGTCATAGACCTGAAGGTAAAGGGCGAGACGGGCGGCATGATAGCTGGCCCAAGCGGGTGCAGGCTCGAACGTCTTGCGCACCTGCACTACCCGGGCTGCCGCCTCGAACAGTGAATCAAACTCACCGAGAGCGGTCGCGCCTAGCAGTGCAGCGCCTAGCGCGGCCGCGTCCGCCGTGCGCATCGCGTGGACAGGGATCTGCATGCCATCGGCGATGATCTGCATCCACTGATTGGAACTTGAGCCACCGCCCACCGCACGCGCCGCCGCCACCGAGAGACCGGCGTTCTGAAAGCGCTCGCGCATTATGGCGAACTCGTAGGCCACCCCCTCGAGCAGCGCCCGAATCAGCGCGCCGCGCGTGGTGTCGAGCGTCAAGCCGATGATCACGCCAGTAGCGGTGGGATCGCTGAAGGCAAAGCGCGACCCCGCCAGATGCGGCAAGGCGAGCACACGCGTTGGCCGTTCCTCAGCTGATGCCAGTATGACGTCGTAAACATCCTGGCCGGTGCTGGCCGCCACCGCGCGCTCGGCGGCACCCAATTGGTCACGATACCAGCGCAGCACCGAGCCCCCGCCAAGCGTTCCGCCGAGTGTGAATAGCGTGCCAGAGACGACGTGTGGCATAGTCAGGATGCCGCACTCGCGCATCTGTCGGGTCGCCCCTTCAGGGATCAACCCGAGGACGCCCGCCGTGCCCAGAGAGAGCAGCGCATCGCGTGGACGGAGAACTCCGGCACCCAAAGCCGCACAGGCCTGGTCGAGGCCGCCGAGCACGACTTTCACGCCTGGAGGCAGATCGAGGTCAGCTGCCAGCGAGTTCGGTAATTCACCTATGATGGTACCAGGCGGGGCCGTGTCCGGCAGCTTCGAGGCATCCAAGCCAGCAGCGCCGAGAATCGCTAGAGACCACCTCGTCGCCCGAACCTCAAACGCGAGGGTGCGGGTCGCCAGAGTGTGATCCATCGTCGGCCTCTGGCCTAGCTTGAAGCCGATGTAGTCGGCATAGCAGAGGAACTTCCACGTCCGGTCATAGAGCGCCGGTTCATTGTCGCGCCACCACATGAGCTTGAATAGCGTGTAGTGCGGCAGCGGTGTGAGACCGGTGAGGTCGTACAGAGTCTCTGGGCTGATTTGCCTAGTAAAATACTCCCATTGAGACCGGGCTCGGTTATCGAGTGAGAGGATACTGTTGCCCAGCGCCGTTCCGTCGGTTGCCACGGGCATGCAGGCCTCACCAAGTGAGGCGACTGTCAGGGTCCGCAGGGGGTCATGGCGCACTTTGGCAGCCACCTCGCGAATGCCCTGCACGACCGCGTGCCAGACGTGTTCCGGTCTGAGTTCCACCCATCCTGGCCGGGGCATGACAAGCTGATATTCGCGGTAAGCCCTGGCCAACATCCGTCCCTCGCAGCTGAAGGCAATGGTCTTGCAGCCAGTGGTGCCGATGTCGATGCCGAGGTAGCTCACCGTCGATTGCTCTTCTTAGGCAACTACAGACGCAGGGTCTTTGATCCCGGCGAGTGTGCTGGGATCACCTATCTGAAGCGCCAGGTGCAAAGTGCGTGCGCCTGCCTCAATCGCCAGCGAACGCTCGTAGGCCGCGTCAATCGTTGGGCCGACCACCAGCATCCCGTGGTTCGCCCAGACCACCGCGTAGCGATCCCTCATGACGGCCAGCATCTGCTCAGCAAATTCGACTGATCCGCTACGCTGATAAGGCATGATCGGTATCGTGCCGCCGGATGACTTGAACGCGGTCGTCGTCACCGGCAGGATCTCGCGATTCACCGCGCCAAAGGCGTTGACGTAGGCAGGTTCAGTATGGGCTATCGCCATGACATTCGGACGTTTCCGATAAACCGTGCAGTGAACCGGTGTCTCAAAGGACGGCGCTAGGCTCCCAGCCACAAGATTGCCGTTCACGTCCACGATGACCAAGTCGGCGGCTGTCAGCCGGGAATAGGGGGCGTCGTGGGGCGTAATGGCAATGTAGCCGGTGGCCGGATCGCGGGCGCTGAAGTTGCCTTGCGTACTGACCACCAAGTTATCAACCACCACCCGCTGCGTGATCCGGACGATATCTTCTAACATAGGTTGCGCGACGAATTTATTCACAGGTAAATTCTCTGCGTAGTATGCGTTTAATCCCACGGCGGATTGCGGCCCGGCCCGACCACCACCGCGCCGCTAGGTCCAAATTCGAAAACGGGGCTAGATGGCAACTCAAATACCAGGTCGAAGACCAGTCCCAGTTGTTGGTCTAGGCGAACCCGTACGACATCGTCGGTCGTGTTGGCCGTCGCCGGGTCGACGCGTTGGGTCACATAGGCGAAGTCGGCAAAGGTTCCTAAGGGATAGGCATACCGAACCCATGTGCCTCGGTGAAGAACAATGCCCTGGTGGCCGTCCAGCAGAAAGGCCCGGGCTTGGTCGACATCGGGCTGGTCACGTCCAGTGTCCGGGGCGACAACGAAGGCGCTGGGCCGCATGCCAAGAGGAATCAAAAAGATCGTGCTCGCCGGATGTTTCTGCATGAACTCGCAACGCAGCCCTCGATAATAGTACCTCAGGGTGCCGACGTACGGCTGTTTGGGAAACTCAAGCAGGTGTTGCACCCACAGGTAACCCAAGTTCCCGGGGGCACGGTTGAAGTTGGGCGAATCGGCGGTCTCAGCGCCGACGACGGCCCCAAAGGGGGCAAAGGCTGTGCGATCCAAAGCTTCAATCGCCAGCCGCCTCACCGCGACAGCATCAGTCATGGCAATCACTCCTGTCATTTATAGGTTTCGGGGAAAAGCTCCAATGGACGGACGCTACGCCTGTCCACCAGAGATTGTTTGAGAGCGAACAGCGTACGCATCGTGCGAAGATTATTCTCCGCACTGGCCCACGGTTGGCGATTGTCAACGATGGCCTGAAGAAAATCAGCGCGCGTGGCCAGGTATGAGCCGGGCGAGAGCGCATATTGAAGCGGCAGCTCAAGCGCTAGGCCGCGTTGATCGTGCGGGCCATAGCGCAGCATCGCCCGCAACATGCGGGACGGGCCGGGCAGTTCCTGGTCCTGCAGGCCATCCGCGCTGGCTAATTCCCCGACAGCAATGAATTCAAACTGCCGGCGATGGCGGGTGGCAAAGTCATATAGGATGGTGCCGTTCGCGCCGCTCGCAAAGATTAGGGTAGCAGCCAGCACTGACCCAATTCCGTCCACACGGCGGCTCCAATGCGCGAACACCTCCGCCGGCAGTTCTTCAAACCAGGAGAGCAGAATATCCACCCCGTGGACGCACACGTCGTGGACGGCATCGAACTCGTTGGTGTGCTGACGGCCGAGCGCCGAGTGATAATTGATGGAGGCCGAGATCAGCGGCCCTAGCTCGCCGGCATTAATGAGCGCTCGGCAACCGTAGAAGGCTGGCGCATAGCGAGTATTCTGGTCCACACCGACCTTAATACCTCCGGCCCGGGCGTGTGCCACAATGGCTTGGCATTGGTCCCAAGTCTCGGCCAGCGGTTTGGCGATGATGACGTGGAGCCCTCGCTTGGCGGCCTCGGCCACGGCGGCGACCCGCATCGGCGAAAGCCCGACATCCCAGCGAAGGTTAATGTCCAACACGTCCAACTCAACTGCGTCCAGCATCTCGTCGTAATCGGCGAAGACCTGCGGTATCCCCCAAAGCGCCTGGAGCTGTTCGCGCGCTCGCGGGTCCGGATCGGCCGCCGCCACCGGCAGGATTCCTGCGGACCGGTAGGCAGGCATTACGCCGCTTTGCACGATACGGCCGGCGCCGACCAGGCCAATCCGAAAGTGCGTGGGTATCGGCTTGACGAGGGCCGAGGGTGTTAAATCCACGCTTGCGATTCGATCAAGTTCCATGATTTTGTGTCCTCATTGGGCTCGTGCCAAGAGTGGGAGCAAGAACGCCGCCGCTTCGCTGACTCCGGCTTCGTAGGATTGAAAGGGGTCCTCATGCTCGATACTGACGGCGCCGGAATAGCCGATGGATTTGAGGGCCCCGAGGAGGGCGCTCCAGAAAGCCGAGTCGTGTCCTTGGCCAATTGTTCGGTGCACCCAGGCGCGCTGCTGCGGGTTTTCGAAGGGGCGCTGGTCCAAAACGCCCGCAGTTGCCACCTGATCGGGAACCAATTGCAGGTCTTTAAGATGGACATGGTACACTGCTGCGCTTAACGCACGGACGACAGCTTGAGGATCCATCTGTTGCCAAAACAAGTGGCTGGGATCGACGTTGGCGCCCATTACCGGCCCAACTGCCTCGCGCAATCGGAATAGAGTCGGGACGTTATAGACTAGGTGGAGCGGATGCAGTTCGATAGCGATTTGCTCCACGCCGTGATCTTGTGCGAAACTTGCCAGGTCTTGCCACAATGCAATGGCCACCTGCCATTGGCGCTCACGCAACGCGACGGCGTCGGGCGGCCAAGGGTAGAACACCCAATTGTCAGCCGTCGAATGAGTGCCGTCGCCACCCGAACCTGACATGGTCACAATCCGTTTGACGCCAAGCTGGCCAGCCAGACGGATCGTCAGTCTAATGAGTTGCTGCGCCGACTCGCCGTTGACGGGATGCAGCGGCATGCCGGAGCAATTCAGGGCGGCAATTTTCAGGCCGCGCCGACCGAGCGCATCCAACAGCGCGTCGCGCCCGGCGGCGCTTCGGACCAGATATTCAGCACCCGACAACTGGCCGGCCTGGGTAATCTCGACGGCGCGGGCCCCGATCTTGGCCGCCAGATCGAGCCGAGCTTCGAAGCTTCGCCGCGTTATGGTGCTCCGCAGCCAGACCGGACTGTCGGCCCCTGTGGCGGGTTCGCGCTCGTCAGGCGCACCACTCGACGCTGTAAACAGCCGCACCAGCAGACTAAGGGCCAGGGTGTTGGACGCGGCGGGAGAGGCAGTTGACATTAGGTTGCTCCTTTTGTGTTGGCGAGGCCTTGGCCCAGGTGGGACGCTTTGGCCAGGATTATCATGACAATCTGGCCGAAGCCCCTGCAGCGATAGAGGCTAAAGTTTCCGTAGCTATAGCCTCTACCCATTTCCCGCAAATGCTTAGATAATGTTTTATGTCAAATTCCACCATAGCCATCACTCCAGTTGCATTAATTCTGCCTTGACACCAAATACTGTTATGTGGTACTCTGTGATCATTGGTAGTTTATATTGTATTTGACTATTGTCAAGTCTAATATTTTTCCACCGCGGCATGAGGTTTGTGTATAACGGTGCTGGGATGATGCGAGAACTGCAGAATAGTACCAAGAAATGCTGGAGGAAATATGGACCATTAATCAGAACTTCCAGACAAATAAGCAATCTTTATAATATCGGTACAACTCTGAAACTATGCTAGGAGCAATAAAAATGAAAAAGCTAAACAAACTTTCCCAAGAAAGGATCAATCGGCGAAAGTTCTTGAAGCTGGCATCGATAGGGGCCTCAGCTGCGGTCACCTCCAGTTTTCTGGCCGCCTGTGCCCCAGCGGCGACGCCGATGGCTGCCCCGACAGCAGCCGCGGCGGCCAAGAAGCTGCTTATTGGCTTCACCAACCTGCTCAAATCTAACCCGTTCTGTGCCACGGTCGAAGAGAGCTGCGCCAAGGGGGTCGCAAAAGAGGGCTGGGATTTCTACGCCCTAGACAATGACCTCAATGCCGACAAAGCCCTTGCCAACGCCGACGCCATGGTTACCAAGAAAGTGGACTTTGTCTGGAGCTTCCAGGCTCTAGAGTCCCTCGGGCCCATCATCTACAAGAAGTACGCCGACGCTGGCATCCCAGTCATCACCCTTGATGCTGGCATGTACAAGACGGTCCGCTTCGGCGCTGACAACTGGGGTGCGGGCGTCGTTGCTGGAGAGTGGCTGGTTGACTACGTCAAAAAGAACTGGGGCGGCAAGGTCGACGGCGTGGTGATGACCTGGGTTGCGAGCTGGAGTTCGGTGGTGCTGGGGCGTATCGAGGGCCAGATTAGCGCATTCAGCCAGGCCTTTCCAGAGTGGAACAATGACACGGTCACCAAGATCGACACTACCCTCGACCCCGCAGGGGCTCAGGGGGCGATGACGGCCTGGCTAAACGCCCACCCGGATGCACACAATATCGTGGCAACCGCTCTGACAAACGATGCTGAGGCGTTGGCGTTCCTAGCGGCGGCACAGGCTGCCGGCCGCGAAAAGGACATCGTGATCGTCGGCGGTGGCGGCGACCAGACGGCCATAGCCGAGCTCAAGAGGCCGGACAACGCTTTCAAGGGCTCAGTTGCCTTCTTCCCCGACCGCTATGGAGAGTTCCTCGTACCGATCACCAAGGACATGCTGGCAGGCAAGCCCGTGTCGCCAGACAACTTTAACGAGCACCTTGTCCTGACGCGCGACAATATCAAGAAGTACTATCCGTAGAATTATCCACGCATCGGAACAGAGGTACTGTCAGGGTTGGTCCACGGACCGGCACTGACAGTGAGCCGCAAGTGCACTTCAGTACCTGTTGTCGGCACTGAAGTGCACATCCGGTCTTTCGCTCGTCGTCCTTCTGAGGGTTACTCTGGGAACGCTCTGCACTGCGGGGGTCGGACGACGCGAGGGCACCCCCTTGGCATCTCCAGCACGCATCGGGGTGCTCGAATGGAACGAAACATTAGGAGCTGAACATGACAAGTGAGTACGTCCTAGAGATGCGCGGAGTATCCAAGAGCTTCGGGTTCGTTCAAGCGGTCAAAGATGTTGATCTTGAACTGCGCAGAGGCGAAATCTTGGGTCTGGTGGGAGACAACGGCGCGGGAAAATCCACTCTGATGAAAATATTGACAGGGCTATACGTCCCCGACGAGGGTGAAATCCGGGTCGAGGGACAGAAGGTCTCCTTCCGCTCCCCAAAAGATGTACGCCCGCACGGCATCGAAATGGTCTATCAAGACCTAGCCCTGTTCGACAACCTTGACGTGGCTGCCAACGTCTACATCGGCCGAGAACTCAAGCGCACCATCTTGGGCATCCCGTTTCTAGACCACAAGGGCATGCATGCCGAAGTACGAAAAGTGCTGGATCGGCTGAAGATTGGAATTAGATCTCCGGACCTTTCGGTGGGCGGGTTGTCAGGAGGGCAGCGCCAGTGCACAGCCCTGGCTCGCGCTCTGTCCTTTGACGCCAAGGTGTTGATTATGGACGAGCCCTCGGCAGCCTTGGGGGTGCACGAAGTGAGCACGATGCTGAAGCTCGTCGAAGGGCTAAAAGCGCGCGGTGTGTCGATCATCATGATCAGCCATCGTATCCCTGACATCCTGACCATTGGCGACCGCATCATGGTGATGAAGGGCGGGCGACGAGTAGGGATACTGGAAGTAGCACTGTGTACTCTGGACGACTGTGTGGATCTGATCGTCAGGGGCGATGCGCCAAAAGGTGGCAACGGGGGCAACTCCCTGAAGTCGGTCGATGTGGGGGGGGCAGCACATTGACCGGCCAAGCTCGGGAGGCCCACTGGCCGCGCCAGGAAGACCTCTGGAGGATTCGGAAGGTGCTGAACAGACCCGACATTGGCTTGCTAGTGGGCTTGCTGATCGTCATGGCTGTCTTTGGCAGGCTAGCGCCTTACTTCCTGACGACAAAGAATGTCATCAACATCGCCAGGGACAGCTCCATTCTCTTCGTGGTAAGCGCCGGGATGACGATAGCCCTTGTTGGCGGAGGACTAGACCTCTCCGTCGGGGCTGTAATGGCTGTCGCTGGAGTCATGACCAGTTGGGCCTTCAAGCAGGGGCTGGGGATGCCATTGGCCTCCCTAATCGGCGTCCTGTCAGGCGTACTCATAGGTGCCATTAATGGGCTCCTCATCACGCGGGGGCGGATCAACCCGCTCATAGCTACTCTGGGGACTATGGGGCTGTTCCGAGGTCTCTGCTATGCTTGGACGGGCGGCCAGCAGTTCCCCATCCATGACGAGTCTTTCCGCTTTGCCCGCGCCCAGCCGTGGGCCATACCAGTGCCCATTCTGGTGATGCTCGTCGTACTGGTGGTTGTTCAGTACATGCTGGCGCAGACGAGGTTTGGGCAACATCTGTACGCTGTGGGGGGCAACCCCAATGCGGCTAGGCAGGCGGCCTTGGATGTGGAGCGTACACGCCTGTGGATATACGTCTGCAGTGCCAGCTTGGCGGCCATAGCGGGTATCGTTGGGGCCTCGATCATGGGGCTCCAGGACCCGGGCCAGGCCGTGGGCAGGGAGATGGATGTGGCGACCGCTGTGCTCCTCGGAGGGGCCAGCCTGGGCGGTGGAGCGGGCACCATCCTAGGCACGCTGGTTGGCAGTTTCTTCATGGCGGCTATGTCCAATGGAATGGTCGGGATGGGCATTCACCCGGAATGGCAGTACGTGCTCAGAGGGGTGTTGCTTGTGGCTGCTGTGGTGATCGGCCAGTGGCGGGCGGGAGGTTACCGATGAGCAAGAACTTATCTGGCATGTCATCAACAGTGCCCGCAGGCAACTCCGCGGCTTCCGTGCTGCTTCGGCGGCTCTCACAGGACGCCGCCCGTCATGCGCCCTTGATCATCTTGGTTGTCGAGTTTGTTGCATTCAGTGCCTTCGCGCCGGATTTTCTGTCCACACGGAATCTGATGCTTATGACGAAGGCGGTCGCTGTTCTGGGGATCACCGCCGCCGGCGCGACGATCGGCCTGATTTCGGGCGCCGTTGACCTTTCGGTCGGTTCGGTCATCGGCATCTCAGGCGTCACTGCCGTGACGCTCCTTGGCACGCGCAGTGGGGCGCTAACGCCCATAGGGCTGGAGGGCGCCGCAGGGTACGTGTCAGAGGTCGCGCGGGGCAATGTGCCAATCGCGGTGGGGGTGCTGGCAGGCCTTGGGGTCGGCCTGCTGGTGGGACTGGTCAACGGACTTGTAGTCACCAAGCTGCGTGTGAACCCGATCATCGCCACGCTGGCCAGCATGGTCACTTTGCGAGGCCTCGCCTATAGGGTCTTTGGAGTTCTTGGATCCACGGTGCAGGACCCAGGATTCCTAATCTTCTCGCGTTTCGTGGGCCCCATTCCTGTGCCAGTGCTCGCGTTGGTGATTCTGTACGCCGTCGTGTACGTTGTGCTAACCCACACGGCATTCGGACGCCACATCTATGCCGTCGGCGGGAACCCCGCCGCAGCGCGTGCGGTTGGCATTCCTGTGAACCGCCTGCGCCTCGTGTGCCTGACGCTCAGCGGGCTGCTGGCCGCCGTGGCTGGCTGGGTGCTTTCTTCCATGGGCGGCGCCGGCATCCCGTCCGCGGGAACTGGGTATGAGTTGAGTGCCATTACTGCCGTGGTCCTGGGCGGCTGCAGCCTGGCCGGCGGCCACGGAACGATTGGAGGCACCCTCATCGGCGTGCTGATCATTGGCATGCTGATCAATGGCATGAACATGGCCGGCATCCCGGCCTACTATCAACTGGTCCTGCAAGGCGCAGCCTTGTTGCTGGCAGTGTTCATCGACGCCAGGCGAACTGGCGGATACAAATAAACCAAAGGGAGGCTACCATGGAGTATTCACTGCGTACTTTCAAGATCGGCGAAAGCATGGCCCCAGGCCCGCTCCTTGTCTACATGAGCAACTGGGATCAGCTGGACTACGGGCCTCATTTCGTCTGGTTGGCTCAGGGCGGAGGGCGCAATGTCCTGATCAACACCGGCCTACCGGAAGACCGCGAAGATATGGAGATTCTCAACGCAGCCTGTCGATCTTCGCACCCTGAGAACTATTTCCGGCCGGAGCGCACGCGGACGCCCCAGCAAGTGTTGGCAAGCGTGGGAGTCAAACCGGAGAATGTCCACGCAATCCTGATCAATTCCATTGGGGCTTACTCCACGGGCAACATTGAGTTGTTTCCTAACGCCGACATTTACATGTCGCGCGCTGGTTGGATTGACTTCATCGCCCCTGAGAGACCACTTGGCTGTGCTCGCGAAGTCATCTTCACCGATGCGACACTGACCTATGTGGTGACCAAGGGCTGGAAACATGTCCATCTCGTTGGTGACGAAGAAGAGGTGCTGCCCGGCATCAAGATGTTTTGGGTAGGCTGCCACCATCGCGGTTCCATGGCCGTCTCCATTCAGACACGCAAGGGCAAAGTCGTGATCTCGGATTCGATCTTCAAGTACGAAAACTGGGACCCTGGAACCCCCATCGGCGTGTTGGAGAACATCTTCGAGTGCCAAGATGCCCTGGAACGCATTCGCAAGGAAGCCGATGTCGTGATCCCCAAGCACGACAACCGGGTGCTAGAGCGTTACCCAGACGGCATTATCGCTTAGCAGCGCAGTCCCTGAGCCAATTGCTGCGTAAATAGAAGATGCATTAGGCGGTTCAGAATGGAATACTCGGTGCGTGCTTTCAAGGTGGGTGAGTCTTGGGCCCCAGACCCCCCCTCTGTTTGTATATGAGCGCTTGGGATACAGTAGAGTGGACGCCCCATTTCGCATGCCTTATCCAGGGTGGCGGACATAACATCCTCGTCAACACTGGCCTGCTACAGGGCCCAGAGGACATGAAAATTCTCAACGCCGCCTGTCGGACTTCCCACCCGGAGAACTGTTTCAGACCTGAGCGGACACATACCCCACAGGAGAGTCTGGCCTAGGTGGCGCTCAAACCCAACGATGTCGATACCATTCTTCTGATTTCCATGGGATCCTATTCCACGGGAAACATCGAGCTGTTTCCTCAAGCCGAGTTGTACATGTCCCGTCTCGGCTGGACCGACTTTGTTGCCCCTGAGCGGCCACTGGCCTATGCCCGCTAGGTCATCTTCACTGATGCCACACTCTCCTATCCGGTCACGAAGGGCTGGAAGCATGTCCACCTGATGGGCGCTGAAGAGGAGGCACTCCTGGGCATCAAGATGTTCTGGGTGGGCTGCCACCATCGTGGTTCCATGGCCGTCGCCATTCAGACGGTCAAGGGGACCATCGTATTGTCGGTTTCGATCTTTCGCTACGACAATTTCGACTGGGGAATCCCCATCGGCGCGTTGGAGAACATTTACGAGTGCTTGGATGCGCTCGAGCGCATCCGGAGCTTGGCCGACGTCGTCAACCCTGTGCACGACGCCGAAGTTTTGGTCCTGTACCCGAAGGGAATCATCGCCGAGCCCGCTGACTCGGCATGAGCACCCAAAAGGCCCGCATCGGGGTGGTCGGCACGGGCTGGTGGGCGACCTACACGCACCTGCCGGCACTAGTGTCACGTCCAGATGTCGAGATCGCCGGCTTGGCCGACCCCGACCCGCAGAAGCTCCGCCTGGCCGCCGATCACTTCCACGTTTCTCGGGCTTACGCGGATTTTCGGGACTTGCTGGCGCAAGAGCGCCCGGCCGGCGTCGTCGTGGCGGCCTCGCAGGCGGCCCACTACGAAATTGCGCGGGCAGCGCTGGAATATGGCTCTCACATCTTGATTGAGAAGCCGATGGTTCTCCGGCCCGGCGAGGCCCGTGACTTGGTGCGGCTGGCCCGTCAAGCAGGGCGCGAGATCGTAATGAGCTACCCGTGGAATTACACGGCCCACGTTCGCCGGGCGCGAGAAGCTGTTCTGGCGGGCGAACTGGGGAACGTCGAGCTCGTATCGAGCATATTCACTTCAACTGCCTACGAAACCTATCGTGGCAATCTGGCGGCCTATGCCGGGGTGCTCGAAACGCCGATCGTCGGGCCGAGCGTGGATGCCAATACAGCGCTCGACCGCGGGGGCGGGCAGGGGCACGTCCAAGTCACACATTCTGCCGCATTGGCATTTTGGATCACCGGATTGCGCCCACAGCTGGTCACAGCGTTCATGAATCAGCTAGATACGGCTGTAGATGTTGTGGATACCATCAACATGCGAATGAACAACAGCGCGGTTGGTGTGGTTTCCAGCACAGGTAACCTGCGCCCAGGCGATGCCGGTCAGCACACCCTATCCGTGTATGGGAGCAGAGGTTATTTCCTTCTCGATCTGATTGCCGGGACGCTAATAATTCGCAAGCACGATGGCACGCTGGAATCACCGCCCCCATTGCCAGCCGAAGAACGTTATCCGCGATGGGCACCGGCAAACAATCTTGTCAGTGTGATTCTAGGCCAACAAGAAAACCTCGCGCCCGGCGAAATCGGTTGGATTACAGTGAACCTATTAGATGCCGCCTACCGGTCGGCTGTCATGGGAGGTAGCCTAGCCACGGTGGAAGACGCGCAGGCCGATTGGCCGAACTAAGAACTCTGTGAGAAAACCAGATAGCTACCCTGGTGGGTCGTTAGCTGGGTTACCCCGGTTAGTTCCCGGAATTCACGCCCAAGCCCGGAGGGCTAAGCTGAAAAAGCCTCCGAAATGCGGTAGTAATGGCAGTTGCAACACCAACGTCTCACTGCACCGGAGGCACTCAAAGAGTGGGCGCGCAGAGTTTAACGTTTGGTGCGAGTTGCGCAAAAGTTGTCTGAGGCGTAGAGTGCGCTTGTCACCCAGACTTACGCCCTGAGCACAATCATGGACCCAGACGCCCGTTCCGCGTGAAAATAGTATTTGTTACCGCTGACGATTATGGCAAAGCGTGCACGATTGATAGGCCGATCTTGCCCGACCGGACGCCCAGCCTGAGCGTGAGTGAAGTGCTGACGCCGAGCCTGTAGAGTCGCTGAGCGCGCTTTAGTAGCGACCGAGAATTCTATACCTATGCCGAGCGGCACTGGCGAGCAGCGTTTCCGGGCGTACCGGACCGCAGTCTCTTCAATTGGTTGGTGCGGGCGGTGGTGCCGGGGTTGATTGGGTTCAGCCATCATCTGGTGAGTCGCTTGCGAGCACGCCAATGTGTATATGAATCCTTGGACATTATGGGCTGTGCCACCCGTAACGTTCACCGCCGAGGTCGCGACTGGATAGCGGGTGAAGCCAGTCGTGGTTTTTGCAATCGGATCGGCTGGTATGACGGTCTGAACGTCATGATCAGCGTGACGCCGGAGGGAATGATTACTGGCTTTCGTTGCGCCCCAGCACAAAACCGCAACCCTATGCCGAGACTTTTCTGGGTGCGTGAGCCAAGCAACTCGTGGGCTTGGCCGAAGTCGGCACACCCGCGCTTAGCGGGTATAAAGGATTGGGAATTCAAGCCCCCAATCACCCATGAATAGTAAGCGCTGACCCCCACCCCAGAAATAGTCTCATGGGCATTGACTACTCTTGTAACTTATGTTCGATATTTCTAGAGATATGAGCCGCGTAACCAACGCAGTTTGCACAATGTCTTTAGTACGGCATTCGTGGTCGTAAACATACAGTGCGCTCCGCGAGTGGCTGCACCTCGCCTGCTCACGCTCCGCCGCGCGTGCCACTTCTGCGTCAAGAGATCACCAACCCAGCGTCTGATCAAACTCCAGTTCGGGGATTGCCTCTACTGCTTCGGGAGCAATCAGCTGCTGTGCATTCACCTCCACCGGTGGTGAGCACGCAGGTGCGATTGCCGGTGCCGTTGTCGGCTCGCCTGTATGCACCAGTATCTACCCCACCGTCGCCAGCTCGGTGATGAACGCAATCAGGCGCACCCGCCCGCCGCACCCGCTGCACTTGAGCGCAAACACCCCTTAGATACGCGCCAGCAACTGCACCCACAAATATCGCACCGGGTGTCCGCCCCCGGGAGCGCTGCAGTCTGCGCGCATTGCTATTGGCCGCGGTGGCTTGCTTCCCGCCGCCAGCTTCCGACCAGCCTGCGCCGGACAACTGGTTTATCAGGGTAATTTCGACGGCGCGAAGCCCGATCTCGACCGCCAGCTCGGGACGGGCTTCGAAGCTTAGCCAAGTCATGGTGCTTCACAGCCAGACCGGACTGTCAACCCCTGTAGCGGGTTCGCACTCGTCAGGAGCACCGCTCGAAGCGGTAAACAACCGCACCAGCAGGCTCAGGGCCAGCGCGCTGGACGCGCCAGGAGAGGCAGTTGACATAAGGTTGCTACTTCTGCTTTGGCGAGGCCCTAGCCCGGGTGTGACGCTCTGGCCCGGATGAATTCGAACATCTTTTGATTGGCCCGCCGTGCGAGGTTTAGAGCAAGCAGATTGAATCCGTGCACCCCACCCGGGTAAACCGCAATCTCGCTGACGTTGCCTGCGGCCAGCCAGCGGAGGCTCATGAACAGGCTGTCGTCCAAGAGTGGGTCGAGCGTCCCCACGCTGAAGAGAGCCGGCGGCATTCGGCTCAGGTCTGCCTGCAGGGGCGAGACATCTGGGTCGCGGACATCGGGCGGCGCAAAATGGCGGATGAACCATTGGATCTGGGGCGTGTTGAGGATTAGTTGGCGTTGCCCCCAGTGGCGGGCACTGGGCGTAAGGGCCAGGTCATACAGGCCATAGGCAAGGTTTGCGCCCGAAAAGCCGATAAATGCGTGCCGATCGCGTAGGCGGAGCAATGTTGCGACGGCCAGATGGGCACCGGCCGACTCGCCGCCTATGATCAGCCGATCCGTCCCAAATTCGGCCGCCGCGTGCTCAACCAGCCATGCCGCGGCCGCTTCACAGTCATCCGGCGCGGCCGGATACGGGTGCTCCGGCGCCAGACGGTAGTCCACGCTGGCCACCGCCACCTCGCAGGCGCGCGCCATGTCCTCAAGATAGACGTCTTGCTCGTCCGCACCGCCAACGACCCAGCCGCCGCCGTGCAAGTGTAAGTAGACGCCTATAATCGTCTCTGGAACAAACAACCGGAGCCGCAGCCTGCCTGCGGGGCCGGGTATCGATCGCGTCTGCGCCATCGGTGACAGGATAAGTGGCCCGCGAACGGATTGACCAGTGCGCCGCAAGGCACGCGTCGCCTCGGGTGATTGTTGATCCAGCGGATGTAGATGCGCCAGTTGACTTTCCAACTGGTCGTTAAACTCTACCGTATCTTGATCTACGGCCGGTGGACCAAAGAGTTCGGGCGCAAGAGTCAGCATCGGCTTTAGCAAGAGACCACGCGAACCGCTGCTGTGCGCTGCCACGGAGTCAGCTAGCTGGGAAGCGAAGGAGGCTCATCAGCTCGTCAATGGACGCCTGGTTGTCCAAGCTTTCGACGAGCGCAATGACCTGTTGTAGTTGTGCCTCGGAGAGCCAGCGCTCGGCCGAGCGGGTGAATTTGCTTTCGAGCTCCACTCTGAGCATCGGATTCAGATAGTGCCCCCGCTGGTATTCCACGACCTCCGCCAGTCGTCGACCGTCCTTCAGATAGACCGTTACGGCACCGCCCGCGACAAGCGCGTCAAAGCGCTCGTCTACCTGCAGGCTGACTTTTTGGGCCAACTCGCGGACCTGCCTGGCCTGCATGAGCTCGGCTCTGAATTGGCGGGGACCGGCGTCACCCTCCAGCAGCGAGACGGACACCAGGTAAGGCAAGCTATGATCGGCCGTTTCCTTGTTCACTGCATAGTTGAGGTCCGGGTCGCCCGTGTGGATAATGCAGCGTTTGCCGGCGCGCACCTCGATGCGGTCAATGGCTTCAGGCTCGAAGCGATTCGCAGTCGCGATGGCGACGGCGGCGCCGATAACGCCGTGGGTCGTATGGTCGGCCGCGAAGGCTTTACGCAAAGTCTTGAGGATGCCGTAGTCGCAGTTCTCGCGGATGAGGGCGTCGGAAAGGAATTCGTTGCCCATGACAATCTGGCCGAAGCCCTTGTAGCCTTCGATGATGCGGGCTGGGCCGGTGAACCCCCCTTGGGCTAGTAGCGCAGACAGCAGCCCATGCTGAGCCGCAATGGGATAGGCCGTATTCTTTGCCATCGTATTCGGCTCAACCGGCAAACCATCCAGAATATTGAGCGTAACGCAGGTCCCGGCCACCCCTAACGCGTTGACAGTCTGGGAGGGGTCCAAGCCCAACAGGTAACTAGCGGCTCCGGCGACGGCGAGGGCACCAAGCGAAGCATGGTGAAATCCCCGCTCCTTGATGGAAATACGTTGCACGGCGTCGACGAAACGCGCATTCAACTCGTAGGCCAGAATGATTCCGCGCAGGATTTGGTCGCCGTTCGCCCGAATGGCTTCACCAACTGCTAGAATCGCAGGGATCGCCTCGCTGGGATGCACCGGCATCAAAGGTTGATCGCCCTCCGGCATGGGGTTGGCCCGGGTGTCGTTGTAGTCCAAGTATCGAACGGCGGCGCCGTTGGCCAGCGTGGCGCCCAGGCAAGAGACCTTCTGCGTTACTCCGATGAGAGAACTTTCAGGGACTCCGCCCAACCGGATTACCACCTGGCGACTGATGTGGCTTGAAAGTCCATCGTATCCGCCTAGGGCGCACGCCAGAGTGTCGAGCAAGCAACGCTTGGCTTCCGCCACAACGGGGTCAGGCATCACACGCGAGTGATAGGACACGATGTACTCGGCCAAAGCGGTTGCGATGATTGACATGAAGAATTTCCTCGCGAAGTGGTCGGCTGGAGGCGTCAGTCCAGGCCCAGCTCGTGGCGCACGACCCGGGTGCCTTCAACAAGCGCAACCAGCTTACCGAACGCAACTTCGCGGTCAAGGTATTTTAGCCCGCAGTCGGGGGCAGGAAAGAGCCTATCCGGTGATACGTATTGAAGTGCGGTGCGGAGGCGTTGAGCCACTACATCTGGTGTTTCGATTTCCGGTGTCGAGAGGTCGATGACGCCGTATATGAATGCTTTGTTTGGCAGATCGGCAAGGGGGCTCGGATCCAGTTGTGGCTGGGCCGCCTCAAGCGAGATCTGCTGGACATCGGTGTCGCGCAGTGCGGAAAGCACGGCGTAGTGCGGCTTGCCGGCCTTGTCCTTGACGAAATGCCCATAGCCGCAGCAAATGTGCACGGCTTTCGTGGCCTGAACGCCGTCGAGGGCTATATTGAAAGCTTCTAAGCCATACTGGAACGCCTTCTCTGGCCGGGCCTCCATATACGGTTCGTCAAGCTGAATAATGTCGGCGCCGGCTGCAACCAGGTCGCGCAATTCCTCATTGAGCGCTCGGGCGACGTCGAGCGCGAACCGGCGGTCGTCGTGGTAGTAGTCGTCCTGCGCTTGCTGTGTCACGGTAAATGGGCCCGGAAGTGTGATCTTGATCTGGCGATCGGTGTGGCGGCGCAGGAACTCGACATCCCGGATGGCAATCGGCTCGTGACGCCCCACAGGCCCCACCACTCGCGGAACTGGCACGGCGCGCCCGGTGCGGTCGAGGGCTTGGCCGGGCGGGTCAATGCTAATGCCGTTCAGGGCGGTAGCAAAGTGGTTAGAGTAGCTCTCGCGCCGCTGCTCTCCATCGCTCAGGATATCAATGCCGGCCAACTCCTGGTCACGGATAGCTAGGCGGGTGGCGTCGTCCTGGGCCTCGGCCAACTGATCGAGCGGCACGCGCCACCAGCCCAGGTCACGCACGCGCGGCGGCAAATGATTGCGCAGGTAGTCGCGATACACCAGCCAGCTTGGCTGCGGATAACTCCCGACGACGGTGGTTTGAAGCACTGCAGGTGCTATGCGAGGTCCTTTCTCTTTGTTCATAATCACTTCTCCTAAGAATGCTTTTCAGTGGCCAAAGGCATGTTTGGCCGGCCTTAGATGCGCAAGCTGAACGGATCCGGAACTTCATCCGATAGATCAACCCAGACACTCTTGACCGTGGTAAATTCGTAAATCGCCTGAACGCCGTTTTCTCGGCCGTAGCCGCTGCGCTTGACGCCGCCCATGGGCGAGGCGTGCGATACGATGCGGTAGGCATTGATCCAGACCGTCCCAACTTGCAACTGCTGCGCCACCCGGTGCGCGCGGCGGATGTCCTGCGTCCACACCCCTGCCGCCAAGCCGTAGGCGCAATCGTTGGCCAAGGCAACCGCTTCGGCTTCATTGGCAAAGGGCATAATGCACAGCACCGGGCCAAAAATCTCCTCTTGGGCAAAGCGCATGTCGTTGCGGACGTCGCAGAAGATGGTGGGCTCGAAAAAGAAGCCGCGGCCCCGGAGCGCGGGCGGCCGCCGGCCGCCTTGGAGCAAGCTAGCTCCCTCCGCGAGCCCGAGGTTGACGTAGTTTTCGACTCTTTCGAGCTGCTCGGCCGAGGCGAGCGGCCCCATCTCTGATCGAGGGTCGCTTGGGTCGCCGATGACAATGGCTCTGGCTCGTTTGGCAATGCGGTCGGTCAGGTCGGCCACAACCGACTGGTGCGCCAACAACCGGGAGCCGGCGATGCATGACTGGCCACACGCAGCAAAGATGCCGGCCAAGATGCCGTTAGTGGCGCGCGCCAAATCGGCGTCGGCAAACACGATCTGAGGCGATTTTCCGCCCAGTTCCATGGTCAGTGAGATCGTATTGGCGCTTGCTGCCTGGGCCACGCGGCGACCGGTCTCGGTTCCCCCAGTGAAGGCCAACTTGTCGATTCCACGATGGGCCGCCAGAGCGGCGCCCACCGTTTCTCCATAGCCAGTCACAACGTTAATCACGCCGGGCGGAAAACCTACCTCCTGTGCCAGGCGGGCAAATTCGAGAGCCGACACGGGGGTCTGTTCGGAGGGCTTCAAGACGATGGTGTTGCCAGCGGCCAGAGCTGGTGCCAGCTTGTAGGTCGCAATCAGCAGCGGTGAGTTCCACGGGACAATGGCGCCGACCACACCGAGCGGCTCGCGGAGCGTGTAGTTGAGAATGTTGGGCTTATCCAGCGGAATGGTCTCGCCCTGAATCTTGTCCGCCAGACCGGCAAAAAAATCGTACCAGTCCGGGATGACTCTCATCTGCGCCCGGGTCTCACGAATGAGCTTTCCGTTTTCGCGCGTCTCGATCATGGCTAGGTGATCAACTTCACGCCGGATGGCGGTGGCCAAGGCGCGCATGAGCCGGCCCCGCTCCTTGCCCAGCATCGATCGCCAGGCTTCGGAGACGAAAGCCGAGCGGGCCGAATTCACCGCTCGATCGATATCTGCGGCGGAGCCTGCCGGAACTATAGCCCAAGTCTCCCCAGTGGCCGGGTCAATAGAGGCTAAAGTTTCCGTAGATATGGCCTCTACCCATTCCCCGCCAATGCACATCCGATAATGTTTTATGTCAAATTCCACCATAGTCATCACTCAAGTTGCATTAAATCTGGCTTGACAAAAAATTAGACACTTTGTAAACTATTGAGTAAAGCGGAGTGTACCACAGAACAAAAATTAAATCAAATTCGATTTTTTACCACCACGCTAACTATGGTTTGTTCAAACACTACTAGATTTGAGGGCTTCACGGCTTGGCGCCGGTTTGAGTTGAGTTTGCCCGGGCTGCAGGATCCCTATTTCCCCACGCATGCGGACCGGAAGAACTTCGCCCGCGACCACATTCCACTGCAACGCCCCGGGAAGGACTATCCGGTCGCCGAGGACGTCGCGTATCCGGTGGTCCTGTTGTGCTCCGATCGCATGAGCCATGTGACCGGGGTGGAGTTGCATGTTAACGGCGGGGAATACATCCAATGCTGAACCTGCCTCGCACGGCGT
>SXGT01343703.1_pt1 | contig 28461 bp, 24 predicted proteins | sample 3176221 | NCBI WGS metagenome assembly SXGT01 (sample SAMN11356862, study PRJNA531348) | freshwater metagenome | isolation source: freshwater sample F1-120 | place: China: Fuxian Lake, Yuxi | collected 2017-12-25 | reverse complement strand
GGATGAGCGCCGACACTGGCGTCGGACCCGCCATGGCGTCGGGCAGCCACACGTACAGCGGAATCTGGGCGCTTTTGCCAGCGGCGCCGACAAAAAGCAGCAAGCAAATCAGTGTGATGGTCGGCGCGTGCGCGACGGTCGCCACCTTATCGGAAAACATCGACTTGAGCGCATCGTAGTCTACCGAGCCGTTGCCATAGGCGAGCAGCAAGAAGATCGCGACCACAAAGCCGATGTCGCCGATGCGGTTGACGACGAACGCCTTCTGGCCGGCCTCGGCCTTGTCCATGTCCTTGAACCAGAAGCCGATGAGCAGGTACGAGCAGGCGCCGACGCCTTCCCAACCGATGAACAGCATCGCCAGGTTCTTGCCGAGCACCAGCATTAGCATCGAGAAGATGAACAGGTTCAAGTAGGCAAAGTACCGCGCGACCCCCGGGTCGTCGTCCATGTACGCGGTCGAATACAGGTGCACCAGAAAGCCGACGCCCGTGACCACCAGGATCATCACCGCTGACAGCGGGTCGAGCAGGAACGCCATGTCGAACGAGTAGGTACCGGCGGCTATCCAGCGGAACGCCTCAAAGCGGAACGCGGCGTCGGGGTTGCCTACGGTCGCTGCCCGCAGGGCCAGAAACGACTGCACCGCCAGCGCAAACGAGCCAAGCACCGCGGCGTTGGCGACGAAATAAGCGACCTGCTTGGGCAGGCGCTTGCCGAAAAAGCCGTTGATGATGCCGCCCAAGAGCGGCAGCAGCACGATGATCGGCAGCAGAATCGCGGGATTACTTTCCACGTTGGTTCTCCCGAGCGCTGGCTACCGCTTGAGCAGCTTGAGGTCGTCAATCCACACGGTGCCCTTGAGGCGGAACACCGCCAGCACCATCGCCAGGCCCACCGCCGCTTCGGCCGCGGCGACCGCGATGATGAAGAAGGCCAGCACGTGCCCCTCGGTCCAGCCGTGGTAGCGCGAGAACGCCACCAGCGTCAGGTTGACGGCGTTGAGCATCAACTCGATCGACATCAGCAGCACCAGCACGTTGCGGCGCGTCATCACGCCGACAAGTCCTATGCTGAACAGGATCGCGCCCAGGACCAGCAAGTGCCCCAGCGGTATGGCTGTCATCGCGTTCTCCGCCTGTCGCCGCGTGGGCTGCTAGTGATTGCCGCCGCCATGGTGGCCGTCGCCGTGGTCGTCGTCGCTGTCGTGCACGCCTTTGTTGGCGAGCCGCGTCAGCCGGGCCGGCGGCGGCACGGGAGCGTCGACGTACTTGAGCGACTTCTTGGCGAGCGCCACCGCGGCGACAGCGGCCACCAGCAGCAACACCGACGCCAGCTCAAAGGGCACCATAAAGGTGCTGTACAGCATGCGTCCCACCGTCTTGATGGTGCCGTAGTTCGCGTAGACCGGGTCGGCGAGGTCTACCGCCTTGGCTCCGGCCGTGGCGACCGTCAGCGCCGTCAGCAGCTTGCCGAACACGAACAACCCGAGCACACCGGCAACGATCTTGGTCAGCGTCAGCTTGGCCGGCAAAATCTCGTTGGGCGACAGGTTGAGCAGCATGATGACGAACGTAAACAGCACCATGATCGCGCCGGCGTACACGATGATCTGCAACGCAGCCAGCAAGTGGGCGGACAGCAGGGCATACAGGCCGGCGAGGCTGAACAGCGCAGCAATCAGCAGCAGTGCGGAGTGAATCGGATTGCGGCCGGTGGTCGGCAGCAACATGGCGGCGGCCGAACCGACGGCGCCCGCTGCGAGCACGTAGAAAATGATGAGTTCTGCCGACATGGGCGCTCCGTGCGGGTCGATGTCGCGCTAGGCGGCGGCCGTGGCGCGCTGCCGGATGGCCGCTTCCAACTGTGGGCGGAATTTCTTGCAGATCGAGCGAATTGGCCACGCGGCGGCCTCGCCGTGCGCGCAGATCGTGTTGCCGTCGATGCCGTTGCAGGCGTCGATCAGCAGGTCGATGGCTTCTTCGCCTGCGGCACCCGCGTCGAGCTTTTGCACGATGGCGTGCAGCCAGCCGGTGCCCTGCCGGCACGGTGTGCACTGGCCGCAACTCTCGTGCTGGTAGAATTTGGCCACGCGCCCCATGACCGCGATGAGGTCGCTGCCCTCGGCGATGACGGTGATGCAGGCCGTGCCGAGCATCGAGCCCACGCCCTTGAGGCCATCAAAGTCCATCGGCACGTCGATCTCGTCCTTGGTCAAGAACGGACACGACGAGCCGCCGGGGATAATGGCCAGGATCTCTCTGTCGTCGAGGATGCCGCCGCCCAGATCGTAAATGATCTCGCGCATCGGCGTGCCCATCGGCACTTCGAACAGGCCCGGGTTCTTGACGTGACCCGACACCCCGACAAGCTTGGTACCGCCGTTCTTGGGCGACCCGAGCTTGCACCATACCTCGCCGCCCATCTCGAGAATGACCGGCACCGCGGCGAGCGTCTCGGTGTTGTTGACCACGGTCGGCATGCCAAACACGCCGTAGTTGGCCGGAAACGGGGGCTTGAGTCGCGGCATGCCTGGCTTGCCCTCGATGGACTCAATGAGCGCCGTCTCCTCGCCGCAGATGTAGGCGCCAGCGCCCGAGTGCATGTAGACATCGAGGTCGAAGCCCGAGCCCTGGATGTTCTTGCCCAGCCAGCCGGCTTTGTACAGTTGAGCGATGGCGTCTTCGGTAACCGCCTTGCTGTTCCAGTATTCGCCACGAATGTAGATGTAGCAGGTGTGCGCCGCCGTGGCGTATGCCGAAATCAGGATCCCTTCCAGCTGCCGGAACGGGTCTTCTTCTAAGAAGTAGCGATCTTTGAAGGTGCCCGGCTCACCTTCGTCGGCGTTGACGACCAGGTATCGCGGCCTGCCATCTTTGGGCAAAAAGCCCCACTTGGTGCCAGTCGGAAAGCCGGCGCCGCCGCGTCCGCGCAAGCCGGAGGCCTTGACCTCGGCGATGACGCCATCGGGTCCGAGCTCTAGCGCCCGCTTCCACATGGCAAAACCACCATGTTTCAGGTAGTTGTCCAGGCGCGTAAAGTCTACGCCCAGGTGACTGCGCAACAGCACCCGCTGCTCAGGCATGTCCGGCCTCCGCGTGTTCGGCGCCGCCGTTGTCCGAACCAGGCCAGCCTACGGACGGCCCGAGACGCAGGCCCTCTTCTTGCAGTTGCGTCAACAGCTGCTGAAATTCCGCGGGCTTGACCTTGAAGTAGTCTTTCTTGTTGATTTGCAAGGTCGGCGCGCGCTCGCACGCGCACAGGCACTGCACGGCCTCCAGCGTGAACAGTCCGTCCTCGCTGGTCTCGCCCGGCTGGATGCCGAGCGCATCAATGGCCACTCGCACCAGGTCATCAGCGCCGAGCAGGTAGCAGCTGACATTGGTGCAGATCTGCACGTGGTAGCGGCCGTGCGGCTGCTTGTACAGCATCGTGTAGAACATGGCCGTCGCCAGCACCGCCGACTTGGTCAGGCCCAATTCCGCCGCCACCAGATCGAGCACGGCCGGCGACAGCCAGCCAAATTCTTCCTGCGCCAGCCACAGCACCGGGATCAGCGCCCCCTGCTTGCGCGGGTAGCGACCGATCAACTCGGCGACGCGGGCCTTGGCGCTAGGCGAGAACACCACGCCATTGCTGCTGTTTTCTGCCATCGGGCCGCTGCTTATTGCCATCACTGCCTCGCGGCCCCTGGTTCCGCCGATTCGGCCCGCGCGCCGCCCGAGCAAAGGGGCGGCCGGACCGCGCGCGTGTGTAGCCCCGAGCGGCATGCGCTGTCAAGTTGCCGGCCACACTGTCGATTGGTTACCCTTGCGCGCCGCGGTGTTGGCGGCCGGGCGAAGGGGTGCGATGCGCGGGTTCATTTTGGCGGCTGGGCTGGGTACGCGGCTGCGGCCGCTGACCGAAGTGCTGCCGAAACCTTTGGTGCCGGTGGCCGGCGTGCCGCTAATGCAGCGGGCGATCGGGCAGTTGGCCGATGCTGGGGTGGGCGAGATCGGCCTCAATACGTTCCATCTCGGGGCGCAGATTGCGGATTTCGTCGGCGACGGCGCGAAGTTCGGCGTCCGAACGACGGTGTTCGACGAGGCACCGGCGATCCTGGGTACCGGCGGCGGCCTCAAGAACGCGGAGGGCTTTTTGCGCGACGGCGGCGACGCCTTCGTCCTGGCCAACGGCGACGTCTGGCACAGTTTTGACCTGCGGGTGTTGCTGGCTGCCCATCGGCGGGACGCGCTTGCGACGCTGGCGGTGTTCCGGGCGCCGCACCGACCGGAACTGCACCAGGTGTTCATTCGTGATGTCGGTCAGGGTCGTGGCGAGGTCGCGCACATCCGCGGTGCGCCACAGCAGACGCCGAGCGACTTCGCGGTCATCTATTCGGGCGTCGGCATCTACTCGACGCGGCTGCTCGACTTGCTGCCGGGCGGTGGCGTCGAGGCTTGCCTCGTGCGCCAGGGCCTGGTGCCGGGCATGGCGCAGGGCCTGCGGGTCGATACGGTAGAACTGTCGGGCGCGTGGTTCGACTGCGGCACCCGCGCGGAGGTGTTGCGGGCAAGTGCTTATGCTTTGCGTTTGCGTGCAAGTGCGGAACCGCGGGCATAGGCTCTTGGAATGTTGGGGCTTTGCGGATTGACTGTCAGCGAACCCGACCGCGGATGAACCACCAGATCGAGGTCCTCCAGCACGATGGCGCCAAGCAGCACTTCGCTGCCCACCACCATGGCACCAAAAAAGCCGCCGCGGTTACCAAATTGCAGCCGGATCGGGCCACCATAGGGCACCATGCGCGGCGTGTCGTCGGCCATGCACACTTCGCGCTCGTCGCCGAGGCCGATGCCGAGCTGCGCGGCTACGTGGGCGCTGATGCACAGGTGAGTGGCACCGGTGTCGACGATGGCGTCCACAGTCATCGGCCCGCGCGTCGGATCGGCGGGGTTGGACAGGACGACTTCGGCGTGCACAATTCCCATTGCTGACCTACTTGAGCCAGAACTGCAGCTCGCTGTCGCCCAGCTTGATGCGGTCGCCGTCCTTCAAGAACACCTTGTGCACCTGCTGGCCGTTGACCAGCACTTTGTTCTGCGAGTTCAGGTCGGCGATCTCGTAGCGCATCTGGTCGATCTTCAGCGCGGCATGGCGGCTCGACACGCTGGCGTCCGGTAGCACGATGGTGTTGCCCTTGATGCGGCCGAGCGTCGTCACGTCGTCGTAAAGGTAGAATTCCTGGCCCGCGCAAGGACCCGCAATGCAAGCCAGGCGGCCGCGGTGCGGTCCCTCGGGCTTGGCAGGACCGGATTCGGCGGCGGCAGCAGGTGCGTCGCCCTTGCGGCGCGAGACGAAGATGATGATACCAATAATCAGTCCCAACCCGAGCAAGCCGCCAATCGCCATGCCAGCCCACTTGAGCCACTTGTCCCAAGGCAGTGCTGGCGCCGGAATACGCACATCGTTGACTACGCCCTCTTCGGTGGCGCCGTCCTTGAGCTTGGCCTTGAGGACGATGTTGTACTTGAGGAACTCCTTATTGCCTTTGATGGTCTCGCCGTGGCTGGGCAGCTCGGCCAGTTTGCCGCGGATGATGAACTGCTTCTTGATGCGCGCGCCGACCGAGTCCCAGGCGCCGGCGATCTGCACCAATTCCTTGACGCTCTTGTAGACGCCGTTGGTGTCGTTGGCGGTGGACTGCAAAAGCGTCAGGTACTTCTTGTCGTCCGGCGCAAAGCCGATGACCAGGACGCGAATGCTCTGGTCGCTATAGCGCTCGATGACGCTTTTGCGCTGCTTCTCGATCTTGGCGACGTCAGTTTCGCGGTCCTTGCCGTCGGACATGACGATCAGGAACTTGCGGCGGGTCTGCGACAGCTTGTCGGCGTTGTCGGCCATGTAAGCCAGCGCCTTGTCGATGGCCGTCATGGCCTGGGGCTTGAGCGACTTCTCCGCCTTTGCGGCGCCTTGAATGGTGGCGTTGCCCTCGTCTTCGGCCGACGGCCCTTTGGCGTTCTCAACTGCAGTCTGCGCGCTGGTAAAGTTCGACGACCAGGTGCTGATCGGCTCACTGGCATTGCTGTTGTGGTACTGCAGCACGGCGACTTTGTCGTTGCCGCTCAGCATCTTGATGAGACGAACCGCGCCTTCCTTCTCGGTCGAGTACACCGAGATTTCTTCGCCGGCCTGCAGCTGGTAGTTGTTCGACGCGTTGAGCAGGATGCAGATGGCGACCGGCTCTTTGGCCGCGTCCGCCGTTTCGATCTGCACGTCCACCAGGTTCAGCTTCTGACCGCTGGCCAGGATCTCCAGGTCGCCCGGCTCGACCTTTTTCATCGGCTCGCCGTCAGCATCCAAGATGTCGGCGTTGATGGTCAGCATGCCTGTCGCGGTGTCGAAAGCGACCGCATCCAACAGCACGCGCTTTTCGGCTTGCGCAAAGGTAGTGGGCGCAAGCAGCGACGCGATCATGGCGATCGCGGTCAGGCCCAAGTACAGGCGCCGGCGTGCGAATTGCATCAAAACTCCTCATATTCGGCCCAGACCTGCTTCCGCGGCCTGGGGGGCAGACCGAGTCAGGGTGGCGCCGCGCCTATTCCAACGACTTGAACTTGAGCTCGGTGCGGCCCAGGCGGATCTTGTCGTTGTCGATGATGTCGTAGCGCGTGATCTTGCGGTCGTTGACGAACGTGCCGTTGGTCGAGTCCAAATCGCTGACGGTAAACACGCCGTTTTCGTGGCGAATCACCGTGTGCTTGCTGGAGAGGTACGGGTCGGTCAGCACGACGTCGCAGTCCGCGGCCGTGCCCATGGTGTTCTTGCCGTCGACGAGGCGAAAGTCGCGACCGCGCAGCTCGCCGTTCAGCACCACTACCCAGCCGACCACGGGCTTGAAGGTGCTGCGGTTGATGGCGCCCAGATCGATAGCGACCGTGCGCTCGGCACCGCCAAACTCATCGGGTGCCTGCTGCGCTTCCGGTTCCGCTTTCTTCTTGCTGAACCAACCCACGTTGCCTCCCTCTGCCTTGGGTGCGTCTTTCTTGGCTGGGCCGCCGCCCCCGCCCTTGGCTGCGTCTTTGGCTGCCTTGAGCGGCGCATCGACAGCCTTGTTGAACGACTTGGCCGCCGACGACTTGGCCTTGGCAATCGCGCCCATCTTCTTGGCGTTGACGGCGTTGACCGCGCCGTCGATGCGCTGCTGGCCCAGGCTCTTGAAGAAATCAACGACGATATTGGCGATCACGGCGCGCTCCTGCTGACAGTCAGCCCGGACCCGGTCTTGCCCATCTGCCGAACTGCACCGCATCCGGTTGACACGCAACCGCTACGCGCAGGCCACGCAGATCGGGGCGCGACCTGACGCCGACGTGGCGCGCAGCCGCGACCGTGACCATCAGGATGGCACGCGGCCGATCGCGATTCAAGGCACAACGCGTCCATCGCCCTATCCGCGCTTGACAGGCTGATACGACCACATCTTGAACACGTTGATGTCGCGGTCGGCCGTGACAGGCTTGATCTTGATGCGCAGGGTGACTTCGCGGACGTATTCGGCCAGCACCACGTACACCCAGTTGCGCCAGCGGGCCTTGCGGTCGCTGCCGGCGCAGATGCAGTTGGCCAGCCGTTTGTCGTTGGCTTCAACCTCGGCTTCCCAGTCGCCGTGCACGTAGTCCATGCGCCAGACCACGTAGACATCCTTGCCCGGTTCGACGTTTTTGACCTCGAATTCCAAGAAGCCGCCCTCGAACGCCACGCCAGCATCTTCGACCGTCGCGCCGTCGGGGTACTTGAGCTTCTGGCGCGTGCGGTACTTGTCGCGCTCGCCGGTGATCCGCCACTGGTGGGCCTTCTCGCTGTCGGGGTCGATGGGGTCGATGGTGTCGATGAGCACCATGTCCTGGCCCTCGATGTTCATGCGCTCTTCGAACGGCGCCGAACGGACCTTGATGTTCTCGACCACCGCGCTGGTGTCCGTGGTCTTGGCCTCCAGCTTCTTGGCGGGCTTGAGCTGCTTTTGGAAGATGGTCTCCATGAACTTCTGGCACTCGCCCTGATAGCTCATCAGGCCGTTCAGGAAGTCGACTGAGAAGTGACGCTCCTGGTAGCGCTGCAGCGAGATCTCGACCTGCTTCTTGAAGTTGGCGAAGTCGCGCTGGCTCGAGATCTGCGGCACGTTGGCCTCGATCTCCAAGATGACGCTCCACTGGTGGTTCAAGATGATGAGGTACAGGTTGAAGATGTTGCGCAGGTCCACCAACTGGGCGTGGATGAGCATCTCCAAGGTGATAAAGCCGTGCAGCACGTCTGCCGCTGGCAGGATGCGCATCTGGTGGAACATGAGCGCGTAGACCTGCTTACTGCGGCGGATCATCTCCATGATCTCCCACAGCATCTGCGGGTTGAGGAACGAGCCTACGATGCCCGCCACCGGCACAAAGCGCAGGTCGATCTCGTTGGGCTGCGGGTTGAAGGGGTCCTTGGGGTCCAAAATCCGCTTGATGTCCTTGGCGACGTTGATGCGCGCCAGTTCCACCTCGGTGTGCAGGTCCGGTTCGGTCACGCTCCACTCAATCTTGACCGACTCCGCGATCTTGCGGTGCCCCTTGAAGTCCAGGTTCTCTTTGTAGCTGATGAAGTCGGTGAACTCCTCAATGTAGCGGCCGACCAGGTACACGGTCGCCGGCAGCTTGAAATCATTGGGGTTGAACTGCTTGATTTCCGGTTCCCACAAGAAGATGTCGTTGCCTTGGCCGTCCACCGCGTAGCCGGCCTGGATCTCGACCGCGAGCTGACCTTGCGAACGCGCCTGGACCCGCATGCCGCCCAGCGCGTGGGGCACCACACCTGGGCCGTGCATCATGCGGTTGTGCAGCCGACGCTTTTCAACGTGGTAGCGCTCGCCATCGTTCCAGTCTTTCTCGGTGGTTCGAAAGCCGCGAAAAAAATTCAGGCGGCGGTAATTGCGTTCGGTGATCTCGGCCATCGTGTCCTCAGGGGGTCGGGGTGCGCGTCTGCGTGCGCGGCTAGGGCGCGTTGCTCCAGTCGACGTCGTCTTCGCCGACCAGACCATCTTCGCCGATGACGAAGCCATGGTCTTCGTCGCCGAGCGCGGCCTGATCGGAGAAGGTCAAGAAATAGATGGTGTGCGCCGGCTTCTCGGCCTGGATCACCCGGTGGATGCGGATGATCTGGTCGTCGGCAAACGCGCTCGCGGGCTGCGGCAGCTTGACCACAAAGCAGTGCGCGAGGTTGATGGGCGGCAGCACCACCGTCGAAATGCCAACTTCGCTGGTCACACCCACGCGGAAGGCGTCGAATGGCCAGGCGTTTTCGGTAATTTCGGGCTTGACGCCGATGTACATTTCCAGCAGCAATTCCAGGGCATACTTGGTGCCGCGCATGCTGTAGAGCGCGGGCGCCTTGCGCAGCCAGCGGCGCTGCTTTTCGACCGGCCAGTCGCTCTCGAGCTGCAGCGCAATCCAGCTGGCCAGCCAGGGCAAAAAATGCGGGTCGGTCTCGTGCGGACGAAACAGCGACGGCAGGCGATCGAGGACGTCGCCGATTTTGTCCTGTTCCTGCTGGAAAATCCACAGGAATTCGTGCAGCAGGTGGTTTTCGTTGTCGGCCGTGAGCTGAAAGATCTGCGGCATGTACCGCAGCCAGTTCTGCTTGGCGACGGACAACTGGGTGACCGTGGTGCTGTCGACGAGCTGCCCGCGGATCGGAAACTGCTCGACGACCGTGTTGGGGTCGGCGTACGCCTCGACGTAGCGCGGCAGCGGCGCCGGCAGGCCAGCTTGCTGCAGCACGATGGCCGCGTCGCGCAGGCGCAGGCCGGTCAGCTCCGGCATGATCACCTTGCGCAAGCGTCGATCGGGCGGACGCGCGCCTCCGGTCGGCCGTCCGCCTGATGCTGCCGCTGCGCTACCCGAACCCACTGCCATCGCTACCTGCTCTGTTCGGCCTGTGTGCGCCCGCTACCAAAGCGGACCTGTTGCCGCGCCCGGACGGCGTCGCTAGACGATGCGCTCGTGCGCTTTTTCAACCACTTCAACGCGGACGACGTGCACCAGCTCGCCGGTGCCGACCTTGAACTGGTCGACCTCCAGCTTGGTCGCCTCATCGACCAGCCGCACGCGGTCCACGAAGTCGACCCCCGGCACGTCTTCAATGACGTGGTAGAGGTCCACGCGGTACACCGGCCGACCAAACGGCCAGCCCTTGCCTTCCTTGCCACCCTTGAGCGGGTGCAAGAACCAGCGGATGCGCTTCTCGATCTCGCGCTTGACGCGGTCCGAACCCGCGGTCTGCAAGACCACGATCTCGACAATCGTGGACAGCTCGCGAAAGGTCGGCCGCTGCACGTTGAGCAACGTCGAGATGAGCTTGCGGTCCGCCAGGTGGTTGCGGACCTTGCGCAAAAGCTCGGTGGACGGAATCGGCTTGTCCAGGAAGTCGGGGTGCGACTCTGCGACCTTGGGCACGATGACGACGGTGATCTCGCCCTCGCGCTCGTGCGTCGGCAGCGCGCAGACCCGCGCGACCGAATTCGAAGCTTCAATGGCCAGCCACTCGAAGTCTTCCGCGGTCACCGCGCGGCTCTTGGCCTTGAGCGAGTGCGGCCCGCGCCGCTTGGCCTCTTCGATGGTCTCCAAGTCGCAGCCGCCGGCCGCGGCATACACGTTGCGCACCGAGTCGACGTACGGCACCGACTGCATCAATACCGTGACCGCGTCAGGCGGCACGTTGCCTTTTTCGCCGTCGCCCACCTGGTACCGGCGGCACACAATGTTGCGATCGCCTTTTTGCGGGATGAGACCGTGGATGCCGTCGCCAAACCGCACTTCGTTGGTCACGATGTCTTTGACGTAGTGGCGCGCGTTGGCCTTGGACTCGTACAGCGAGTCAACGGCGATCCAGCGCACCAGCACGCCCTCGGGCGTCTCCTCGATGAAGCGCTCGCCGTAGAAGTTCTCCAACTCGTGCAGATCCGGACTCGGCGGCCGCTCGCGCTCTTTGACCCAGACTTCTTCGCCGGGCAGCACCGGGCCGCGCACGAACTTGTACGACTGATTGGGCGTTCCGCGCGAGCTGCCCATCAATTCATCGGCATACGTCGTCACATTGGTGGCGTAGACCGTGTTCAACAGCACGTTGCGCAGCATCGGCGGCTCGTCGTAGCCACCGAATTCCAAGCGCGCCCGGAGCCAGTACAGCGGCACGCCGAACCGCTTGTGCGCGCGGTGGTCGGTCGGCCCGACAAACTCAACGTACCCCGACTGCGTAAAGCCGTAGGTCATGTCGCGGGTGATCAGGCTCGACCAGTCCTTGCCGTTCCAGTACTCCCAGTTGATGACCTGCTCGGCGTGGACCTGGTTGAGCTGCTTACTGGTCTGACCCGCACCGGCCCGCAGGCGCCGGCCGGGGCCATCGTTTTCAGCCAGCTCAAAGTAGAGCGTGATCTTGTCGTTGGGAAACGGTTGCGGCCCGGGCGGATTGGGACCGTCGTAGTTCGAGATCTTGAAGCCGACGTACAGCGTCGGGCTCTCTTCGGCGATCGGCTGAAACGGCTGAAACGGCTTGCCGGCCTCGGACTCGCTGGCCAGCGCTGTGTAGTCGCTGTACAAGAAGTCGTTGTAGGCCAGCACCTTGTCAAACGCGTGCTCCTGCTCGACGAAGCGCAGGGCCATCCGCTTGACGTTTGGCGGGCGCAGCGGCCGGCTGTCTTTCCACACCCAGCGGTCGTTTTCGAGCTCGTAGGTACCCGGCACGCCAAAGTCGCCGCGCTCAATGCGCGCGCGCACCCACACGGCTTCCTTGCCGTTGACGTCGCTGGCCTTGATGTCCTTGGGCCGCCGAAACGCCACGAAGCCATTGCCAGTCAAGCACGCCGTGTCGTCTTTGAAGCCATGCCCAGGGTCTTCCTGGTCGTAGTCGCCAAAGCCATTGCGGCCGACAAGACGCCACTTCTTGCCGTTCCAGTACTCCCAGGCCACCACCAGATCGCCAGAGGCTTGCGGCAGCGGCACCACCGACGGGTCTGCCAACTCAAAGTCGATGCGGACATCGGCGTCGGGATGGTCGAGCACCTGTGCGCAAGAAATGTAGAGCGCCGAGTCCAGCTTGGGGTCGCTGCCAAACGGCTGCATCGTGCGATCGGACTCGAGCTTGAGGTAGAAGCCCGCGGCCTGGTTCGAGTAGGCCAGATCGGGCGCCTCGCCTTCGCCGGTCAACTCCAAGCGCATCGACACGACGTCGGCCAACGTATCGGAAGGCTGGCTCGGCACTTCGATGAGCTTACCGCGCAAGAACAAGCCGGTGGACTCGCCGATCTGGGTCTCGGCCATCTTCGGCGGCCCAATCAGCGCCACCTGGTCCGCCTCGGTCTCAAGCGGCGGGCTGGCCAGCGCGCGCCAGCGTTCGCCGTCGAAGTACTCCCACTCCAGCTGCTTGCACAGCGGCACCGGCGTCGAGCCGGGCGCCGTGGTGCGGATGGTCAGCACCGAGGTCTCGTTGAAAGCCTCCAAGCGCTTGTCACCGACGAAAAGGAACCGCTCGACGCTGCGCACGCCGGACCACAGTTCGACGCCTTCGCGTTTGCGGCCAAGCAACCCGGTGTAGTCGCTGAACGTCTCGTGGTACTGGCTCATGCACATGGCCAGCGCCGCGTTGGTCACGACCAGATCGCTTTCCGTTTCAAAGGCGATGGCGTTGCCGTCCGGTCCCGGCTTGGTCCCTACGCGGGTGCCGTGCGGCACGGTGACAACGTCTGCTTTAGGATTGATGCCGAACTTGAGCACCGTGCGCGCCGGCTGAGGCGGCGCCAGCGCGATGCCCATCAGCTCCAGGAACGCCAGGAAATTCTTTTCCGGCACGCGATTGAGCCGATACAGCGTCATCTCGGTCATCCAAGCGAACAGCTCGATGAGCGTGATGCCGGGGTCGGAGCGGTTGTGGTTGGTCCACTCCGGGCAGTACTGCGGGATGAGGCGGACCGCTTCTTGGACGATGTCCTCGAAGTTGCGATCGTCTAGGTTTGGACTGGGGATCATAGATCCTGCTCCCGCCTGAGGTAGAACGGATAGACCATGTTCATGTCGACATTGGTCGATCGCACCCGGTATTTGATTTCGACCAGCATCAGCGACTCGGGTTCCCGTTGCGGCCGAGCCGACACCCGCACATCGGTGATGCGCGGCTCCCACTTGTTGAGCGCTTCAGCGACGTAGAACGCCACCATGCCAGCCGTGGTCGAGGAATTGGGATGGAAGGCGTAGTCGTGAATGCGGCAACCGAACATCGGCCGCATCACGCGCTCGCCGACGGCCGTGCCGACGATCAAGCGCACGCCTTCTTCAATGTTGGCGCTGCCCTCAGACATGGCCACGCCACCCACCGCATTGATCTGCATCGGGAACTTCAGGCCTTTGCCAAGGAAGCTTTTGACCATCGCGGGTTCGACCTCAAGGGCGCGGCAGGCGGCGGACGGCAATCAACTGGGCTGAGGACTCCGATCGGCAAGGCAAGGCGACAACGCCTACCTGCGCGCTCGACCAACCAGTAAACGCACCGATCGTCGAACGGACGGCAAATTGCCGTTTTGGTTGCGGCTTGCGCCCGCAGCCCGCCGACACCAACAGGCGCAAGCGAGGTCACGGTGGCGTCGAAACGCGCGCAGCAGCCCGGGCGGCAAGTTCGCGCAACCGGCGCAATCCTAACGGCACAAGGATTGGTGTCAACGGCCACGCCCGACGACGCCGGTGCAGCGACCAAAAAACCGGAACTGCGGCGATGCAAAGCGGCGTTTTGTAACGATCCCAGCCGCAACCGGCCCCTGAGAGCAGGGTCAGCAAGTAACTTGGGAGAACTTGAGGCGAAAAAACGCAGCGATCGCGGGAGTCAAGGTCCGAAGCCACGAACTCAGCGACGGAGCCGGACCCAGCCAAAGGTGGGGCTACGTGCCCTTGGTGTTGCGCGAGAACGCGATCGTGGTCTTGTAGCCCTCGTCGGGCCGATACGAATGCGTCGCTGCCGTGATCAAGAACTTGCCGGAGAACGACTTGCCGAAGCCCTCGAACTCGATCACCTTGCCGGGAATCGCCTTGGGATCGCCTTCGATGGTGACTTCGCCGGTCAGAAAGTCCATGGAGAACTGGTCAAAAAGCGACTGCGCGATGGCCTCTGCCTCGGCCTTGGTGTTGACCGGTTGGTCAACGACGATGTACTTGCGCCCGGTCGAACCTGAGTTGTACAGCGCCGTTCCCGTCTCGCTGTGCCCCTTGCTGCCGTCGAACGAGTAGGTCGAACTGGTGACCTTGGCCACGATGTTCTTCTTGGTCACGAAGTCCCAGCTGCGCACTTCGACCGCGGCGTATTGCTGCACGGTCGACAAGCGAAAGTTCAGGTGCAGGAACGCCCCCGCAGCGCCAGCGCCGCCCTGACCGCTGCGTTCGCGCGCGATCTTGACCACAGCCGCGCCGCTGGGCTCGGGCTTGCGGAAGGTGACCTCGGTCTTGCTGGAGTCGCCGGCCTTCATCTCCAAGCTGGCGCCGATGGCCTGCAGGAATTCGAAGTCGCTGACGTTCAGCTGCGGAACGTAGTGGTGCTTGACCTGCGACGAGCCCACTTCGCCGGCTTTGAGCTTGTCCGCCGTCTTGCCGCCTTCGCTGGCTGCGGACTTGTTGATGACGTCCTGGACCGGTGTGGTTGCGCCGATCGTGGGCTGCAGGCCATCGCCCCAGGTCTTGCTGCGCTGGCCGCGGGTCAGCCGGTGCACTTTGTGGAAGCCGGAAATGGTGGTGTGGTAGCCCTGTTCGACGTCGAAGCTTGGTTCCACGTACGCGATTTCGCCATAGAGCAACGCCTGCTGATTTTCCAGGCCCAGTGAGATCTCCACTTCGTCGCCTGGCTTAAAGGAGTCGATGAGGTTGAGCTTCTCCAGCTGCATCATGTCGTATTCAACCGCGAACATATCCGGCTGGTCGAGGCGCAGGTCGACGGTGATGGACACGATGCCCTCGCCGGCCCGCGTCTCCAGCGACTTGCCCGCATCGGTCGCGATGCTGGTCGACCCAGCAATCTTGACGGTCATGCTCGCTACATTGGCATCCATATCGAACTCCCAGTGTGCCGGTCGCCCGGCCCCGTCTCAGGCGCTGCAGTCGGAATCAACCCGCAGGTCGGCCGTGCGTCAGCGCAGGATCGGCGGGATGAGCAAGCGCTGACCAGGGGCCAGCCGCAGCGGGTCATCGATGCCGTTGGCCACGGCGATGCGCCGCCACTCGGCCGGGTTGTCGTACTCGGCGGCGGAGATCGCCTGCAAGGTCTCGCCGCGGCTGACAGCGTGGACGTGCGCGGTGTCCGGGCTGGCCTTTTCTTCGGTCTCAGGGGGTTCCTCGGCCAGGGTCAGCTTGCAGGTCGCGCGAACCGGCGTGCCGTTGGGCAGGAACATCGTGTAGTTGACGTCCAAGCCCGTCACGAACCACATGCCGGTGTTGACCTTGCCGGCCCCGCCCTCTTCGCCCCAGCCGTCGCCCCAGGCAAACGTCACCCGCGGCGGACGGTGCAGGCCCGGATCGGCCTTGAGCAGCAACTCAAACCACGCCACGTGCGCGACGTAGACATTGGTGCGCGTGTCGAAGCAGTCGAAAAGCAACTCGCCGAACTCCAGCTGCGCCGGATTGCCGGTGGTGAACTGGTGCTTGGGGGCGCTGCGGCCAGCCTGACGGCCCTGCTTGGGCGTCATCGACTTGGTCACGCGCACGGCCTCCGGATTGAACTGGAAGTCGTGGTGATCCGTACTAAAGGACGTGGCCTTGCCGGCGTCGTCCTTGTAGATCTCAATCCGGGCCTTCGGGAAAGAATCAGACATGGAGCCCCCTACGTTCGCGCTCGCGCTTGATACGCACCATCACCGAGCGGGCGACCTTGACCGCCAACGCCTCGATATCTTGCACATTGCTCGCCTGGTCCTCAGCCTGCTGGCGCGCGCCGTCACCGCCCGCGCCCTGACTAGCTTTGCCAGCTTTGTGATCGCCAACGCCGACGATCGGCGTGCCATAAGTGGGATCGCCGCCGCTGGTGGCGATGCCCTCAGACAGCGGCTTAGCCGCGGCTGCCGCAACGATCGCCTGCGCAGCCGGCGCCACCAACGGCAACATGTTGGCCGTCGGCGCAGCCGTCACCGACAGCACGCGGGTCATGGCAGCGGCCTGCGTGCCCTTGTGCGAGGCCGTTGCGCCCGACGAGCGATTGGCCGCCTCGACCATCGCATCGATGCCCGCAGCTGGGTTGACCAGGTCCTGGCCCATGCGGAAGTCGGTCGGCACGGCCATGCCGTCCAGCAGCGCCGGTGCGGCGCTGGCAGACTGCGCGGTGCGACCAGGTGACCGCCCAATCGAAGCCGAGCGCCTCGCCGCAACAGCAGCACTCAGGCGATCCGCGCCCCGCACTGCCGATGGCGCCGGCGCCGTCTCGCCCAGGTACCAGCCGCCATCGCCACCGGTCAGACCGACCAACTCGTTGACACCTGCGCCAGCGCCGCCGTACGAAAAACCACCGCCCGCGTAGCCACTGCGCGCTGCGCTGCGGGCGCTAGACAGCCGGGTAGCGAACGTGCCCCGTGGCGTCGCATGCAGCCAGCGAGCCCGGCGCGCCTGGCCGACCATGTTGTGGCCGCGCCGCAAGCTGACTGGCGCGAAGGTATGCATTTGAACGCCAGCGGTTGCGCGAGCAGTTGCCGCTGCTGGCTTGGCCGCTGCGGCCTTGGCAGCAACTGGACTGCTGCGTGCTGCGCCCGCCACCGCTTCGTCGCCGGCAACGGGACTAGAATCGACGCCAGGCGCCAGCAGCTCGCGCGGCGAATCCGCAGTTGCGAGGCCGCGTTCGCGCGGCTTGGGCGGTCCAAACAGCCCGCCCCCGGTCAACGCTGCCAGGGCAGCCATACCGCTCAGCACGATCTCGTCGCCCTGAGCACTGGCCTGGACCGCCTGTGCGGCAAGCGCAGGCTTGGCCAACCGAGCCTGGGCCGGACGGCGCGTTTGCACAGCGGTTGCTTGCTCCGGCGCGAACGCATCTGAGCTGGCTGGCGCAACCAATTCGCCGCGGGCGGTCGCCCCGTCCGCCAAGCGCCGCGCTACTTCACGGGCCACATCGCTTCGACCCAAGAAGCGGGCGACGTACGCAGCCGCAGCTTCCGCAGGCACCTTGGCTGGCGTCTCGCCCCACGCCTTGAGCATGGCCTTGAGCGCCTGCGGCGTGTCGGCGCCAAGCGCCGCTGGTGTGGCACGCTGGGCAGTCGCACGGGGCTGCGCCGCTCCAGTCGCTGAAGCTGTGTCACCGCGACCGCGCGCCGTTGCTGGAGTCGCCTCAGCGCCCGCGGTGTCGCCCATTTCGGTCGCCGCAAGGTCCAGCCACTCGCCGGCTCCAGCTTGTTCGGTGCGCATGGCACGCAAACGCGCCGTGGGTGCCGAACGTGACATGGCGCGCGCGCCACCACCGCCGCTCTGTGCAGCCTCAGCCGCCTGGGCCACCCATGCTGTCAACGAATCGGTCCGGCCGGCTGGACGCGCGGCCAAAACGCCAATCTCGCGCAGGCCCGCCATCGCAGCCACGTTCTGCGCGGCTGCGGCACCGCCACCGGCGGCAACCGCCGTCCGGGACTGCGACCTGGCGCGCAACACCGCTGCAACCGCGGCCTGGGCGGCGATGGCCGCCGGGGCGCGTGCCTCCACTGCCTGCAGTGCGGCGGATGCGGCCAGCGACCGCGCGCTCGCGGCCGTGCCAGCAACGCGACGGGTCGCCGCAGTGCCCACCGCCTGCTCAGTCACCGCATCCAGTGCGCCGGCGCCGAAATCTGCACCGAGATCGAGCCATTCGCCAACGGTGCCAGCGACTTGTGCCGCGAGGGCGGCTGCCCGCGCGCCCGAATTCGCTGTCGCGCCAACCCGCGGACTGTCTGGCTGCAATGCGCGGCCTGCACTCGGTGCAAAGGCGGCACGGATCGCGGAAGGCGCAGCACGCGAGCCGCTGCCTGCCGCTGCAAAGTACGCAGCGATCGCGTCCTGCCCAGCAGCCGAGGCCAACACCGTTGGCAGACTCAGCGCGGCGGCAGGCAGCGACTTCTGACCGGTGGGCGCAAGGCCCATCGACGCACGGGCGTCGACACGCTGCCCCAAGCCAACCGCTGCCAGACCGGCAAGCCCAGGCAATTGCCCTCGCGCAAACGCAGCGCCTTGCACGAACTGCGCGGCGCCAGCCGGCTGGCCCGCCGAAACACCTGCGCGCACAGGCGCCACAGCTGAATGGGCAGCCACCGCGCGCCCGGCCGCGCCGGCAGACGCCGCAGCAGCCACACTTGCTCGACCTGGCCCTGACCGCGGCACCGTCCCTTTGGCAGCGCCGATCTCGGTCCACCACGGCGAGAGTCCGGCTGCAGGACGACCTTGGGCACGCGTGCCGCCAGGAACAGCCGCCAACCGTGCCGGCTGGCGCAGATCCGAGGCTGCGCTCGCGCCGCCGGCGGCTTCAGCCGCATCAGCCAGATCGTCGTGCAGGGACAGCAGATCGCCCGGCGCTGCTTCGAAGCGCGGCTGAGCCGCCGCTGCGAGTCGGCCTGGAATTGTTTGGGTGCCGCGCCGCGCCGCGCGACCGGTGAGGTCAGCGCTAGCTGCGATCGCGGAAGCGGCGCCTGCAGGCTGCCCGCTAACTGCCAACGACGGCGTGAGCCCCCGCGCCGACAAACGACTTGGCCGACCGGCCATCCCAGTTTGGCTTTGGACTGCGTCAGCTGCTGCGAAGTAGGTCTGCCAATGGGCAAGAGTGGCCGACTCGGCGGAAGCGGTGAACTGAGCAGCTGCCTCCGCGCGGGCCACGATGTCGCGGGCGCGATCCGCCGCAGCGCGCAGGGCTGGCAGCGCTGCTGGCCCAACGGCCGGCACAGCCATGGGCCGCGTCTCAGCAGCACCCGCGGAGCGCATTTGCGCGCTGGCAGCCGGCCTTGCGCCACCTGCGCGCCGGCTCTGCGACGACGCGACAGCATTGCCACCGGACACGGCCGCGGCCGATGCCGAGCCGTGCTGCGCCGCAACGGCACCAGCGACGCTCTGTGCCTGGTTGGCTCGCCAGATCTCAATCGCGCGGCGGTGAGCTTGCGCCATTGATGCCCGCGGATTGTGTGCTGAACCAGCTTGGCCCTGGGCCACGGCAGCGGCACGTTGCGAAGCGACAACTGAATCGCGTGAAGCTGGGCTGAGCGACGTCCGACTGCCCTGCACGGACGCGGCGAAGGTTGACCGTTGTGCAGGCTCAAGCTCACCGCCGAATTCCTGCAATGCCGGTGGCTCAAGCAGTGCCCGGTCAGCACTGGCCTCGGCCCAACGCAGCGCGCGCGGCGCCCGTGCGGCAACGCTGAATTCGCCAAGCGTCCACAGCGGATGGGCAGCCGCGTCGCCCTCGAGGTGCGCAGGCCGCGCCGACAGGCTGGCAAATGTGGGACGTCGACCGGCGGCTGCGCCCGACCAGGCTTGGGCAGCGCGCGCTCCAGAGACCTGGGACAACGCGCGCACGGCAACCTGAGCGAGGTTGGCGGTACCACCCTGCGTCGCCATCGCCGCAGCTTCGATACCCGGCCCGCCGGTGGCGCCCGGTCCGAACTGGCCCGCACCCTGCTCAGCGGGGACTGGCCGCCCCGATGGGGTGGGCAGGTGGGGTTGCTGGACCCCATCTCGACCGATGCCTTCAACCGCCTGCGACGCAGTGCCGACAGCTAGCCCTTCCGCCGCACCGCTGGCAGCCCGGATCTGCTGAATGAGGCGGCGAAGGTCGCGCAATTGCGCTTGCTTGCCGAGAGCCGCCCGCGGAGCAGCAGCGCGCGCCGTGGCGGGACGGCCCTTGGCAGCCGCGCCGGCTTTGGCCGACTGGCGCGATGGCGCCCGGTTGGTTCGGGACGCACCTTGTGCAGCCTTGGGCTGCAACTGGCGAACCTGCTGCTCGAGTCCGGCGATTTCGGCGTCAAACTCGCCACCGGCGCCGTCCAGTTCCAGTTCTTCCAGCACGATCTGGACCAGATCGGCCAACTCGCCTACCTGCAGCGACCTGGTCTGGGTTGTGACGCGCGCCAGCATCTCTGGCGATACCGCGATCTGGGTGGCGAGATTCCAGGCCTGCGGCCCAAAACTGCCGCCGAGGGCGCCCAACCCACTCAACCCCTTGATCCAGTTGTGGTGCCCCTCAATCGCGGACAGCGCACCTGCCTGCGCTTGCGCGCCCATGCGGCCGGCGGCAGTCCAGCGGGCGGCAACGTCGCGGTGCAGCGTCAAGACGTCTGCAGGGGCGGTGACGTCGTCGTCGGCTGCTGCGCTGTTCTGCAGGATGTCAACCACGGGGCACCTCAACGGTGGCTTGCAGCAAGGAAGAGTTCAGGAAAGGTGGCCTCGACCACCACTTGGGCACGCTGCCCGCCGGCCAGTGCCGAGGCGAGCAGAATACCAGCGCCTAGCCGCCCGCCTTGTACTCGAAGAAGTCGTACGCAACTCGAATCTGCTCGAAGCCGACCTGCCCGGACATGGAGTTGAAGCCAGGTCCGGTGTACTCGACGAAGAAACAATTCTTGAAGTTGTAGGCGCCGATGCGCTTGTACTTGCGATCCAAGCAGTGGATGGTCAGCGCGAACCGACCCGCAGCTTTGGCGGTCGGCGGGCTGTAGCCAGTCAGACCGGCCTTGAGCAACTCGAAGAACTCGGAGTTTGAGGCGAACCAGCCGCGCTTGAGCGTGAGCGGCTCGAACTTGCCAGGACCGCGCATGTTCAACGAGTACTCGTTGTTGCCGCCCGAGCGCACCGGAATCGGTTCGGCCTTCCACGAGATACCGCCGATCTCGCTGAACATGCCGTACTCGGTGCCTTCAATGTCGATGGTGAACGCGTAGGCGACGTCGGGGCTGCCGACTTCGCCAGTGCTGGCCGAGTTGGCGCTGCCCGAGCCCTTGAGCGCTACCGGATCGTGCTTGCCAGGCGCCATGTTCGGCACCGGCTTGGCCTTGGTCTTTGGCGGGGCCTTGCCGACCGTGGTGTTGGACTTGGGCGCGGTGGACGCCGTCGGCTTCTTGCCAGGCGTCGGCTTGACGGGCTTGCTCGGCTTTGCTGGCCCCTTGGCCTTGGCCTTTGGCGCGTCCATGGCAGCGATGCCCACGCTGTGGTCGGTCTCGGTGCCGACCAGCGCGATCGCCGGCACTTCGGCCGGGAGCACGAACAGCGAGCCCTTGGACTGTGACGCGGTGGCGGCCACGGTCGGGCGCGAACCGGACCGTTGATTCGGCGCCGCAGCGGTCGCGGAGGGAGCAGCAATCATCGCCATGGTGGACCTCGTGCAAGCAACGGAAAGGACGCGCAGAACCCGTCTCGCGACCAGGTGCCGCAGGGACGGGTGCCGAACACGACTTTTCGGGCGATCCGCTGGAGCAAATCCAGCGGATTGGAGTCACAGGCGGCGCGCCATCGCGCCAGCGCCGGACCCCGGCCACGTCGCTATCGTAAGCACAGCTTGTGCCAAATGCACGGTGGTTGCGGTGCGCTGGGGCTTTTAGGCCCCACGATCGTCCGGGCTGGCTTCGATTTCTTGGACCACCCGGACGCCCACGAATTCGGCCGGCCGCAGCGGGGCCAGCCACACATCGACGACCACTTGACCGTCGTCGATGGTTTCGTCGGTGTTGACCTCTTCGTCGCATCGGACCACGAACGCCTGATCGGCCTGCGCACCGTTGAGGTAACCCTGCTTCCACAGCGTATCGAGGAAAAACGAGACGTCGCGTTGGACGACGTGCCACAGGTTCTCGTTGTTGGGCTCGAACACTACCCACTGCAGCCCGCGCTGCAATGCGCGACCGATCGCCAGGATCGTGCGCCGCACGTTGACGTACCGCAGCTGCGCGTCGCTGCTCGCGGTGCGCGCGCCCCACACGCGGATACCGCGCTGCGCGAAGATCTGCAGGCAGTTGAGCCCTTCGCCGTTGAGCATCGCGATGTCGCCCTGCTGCAGGAAAAGCTCGAGATCGACGACGCCGTGTAGTGTCTCGTTGGCGGGCGCCCGGTACACCCCCATCTCGCGATCGCAGCGCGCATACACGCCGGCGACGTGGCCGCACGGCGGCACTTTGCGAGTCAGGCCAAGCGGCTGCAGGTAGGGGTAGTAGAAGGCCGCGTACGAGGTGTCGAAAAGCCGCCGCCAGTGCATGGCGCCAGCCGGGTTGGTGTCTGGCGGCAGGTCGAGCAGCGCGAAGCGGTCGGTCGTGTACTCGCAAACGGAGACGGCATCTTGCTGGACGGACTCCATGTCCTTGGCCGTCCAAAGGCCCTTCTGGACGAACCACGGCAGATCCGGCAGGCAGATGAGGTCGATCTCCTCCAGCTCTGCGATGCCCCACAGGCCAAACCGTTGCCCAGGTCCGCCGTCCATGCCGGTGAAGTCCTCAGGCCGCACGGTGTACAGGCCGTCGGCGCCGCCATCGACCTTGACCCCGGCGATCTCGATCGGAAAGCGCAGCGGCATCGGCGTCGTCGATTGTAGATCGGTGACCGTAATCAGCTGCGATACACCGTTGATCACGCGCTCGGCGAAGCGGGGCGACTGCGGCGCCAGGTTCAGATCGCGAAAAACCTCGCGGTGGTTGTGGGTCTCCACGGCCAAATCGAAGCCCACCGGCTCGACAATGGTCGGCGCCGACGACGAGAACGTCGTCTCAAGCGGTTCGCGCTCAGACCAGTACAGCACGCGACCCTCGACGGCGGTCAGCACGCGGTAGGCCTCTTGCTTGCCATCCGAGAGCTTGATGTGGGTGCCGCGCGAAAAGCCAAACGTGGACTTGACCATCACGCCGAACTCGTCCGGCTGGCCATCGACAGTCAGAAACGTCTGCACGGTCGCAGGCGGCTGCTGCACCGTCACGCGAATGGCGTTGCCCCAAGTGCCTTCGGACAACGCCTGGATCTGCAAGGTATTTTGCTTAGCGCCGTCGCGCAGTCGCACCGATGCCTTGATGGCGAAGTCGAGGCGGTCGCCGCCGCCGCCGAACGAAGGCCGATCGTCATCGCGCGGATTGCGCTCGAACAAGTGGGCAATGCGCATCACGTAGCATTCGCGACCGCCGTTGACGAAGAAGCCGTCGATGGCGGTTGCGAGGTACGTCGGCGTCACTTCCGCGGGCAGCTTACCAAAATGACGAATGAATTCTTCGACGCTGGTGATGCGGATGGGTTCATTGGTGGGCCCACGCTCTGCAACGCCCAGGAACACCGGAATGCCGCTCGGCAGCAAGCCCAGTTCGGGCGGCCGGGTGACGCCGCGTTCCATGAACACGCCGGGCGATCGCGTTGCCACCATGTTGAGCTCCCTCGTTGCGTGCGCTATGCGGCCTTTGACCGCGGGTCGAATCGTGGGCGTTGCAAGGGCCGCATCGCGCGAGCCCGGGACCAGCTGCGGGCACGGTATGGGCCCTAGCGTGGGCGCGGCCTACTTGCGCGACTTGTTGATCTCCTTATTGATTTCGGAGATTTCCTTGACCCACAGCTGGCGCTCTTTGTGCTCCATCTGCAGGATCTCGTCCAAAGGCCAATGAAAGTGGTAAGCGATGTACGCTACCTCCTGGTAGAGCCGTTCCAGGGGGTAGCTTACGATTCCCCCAGGTCACCTCCGGTGTCGACCTCAAACGAGTGGCCGCACTCGGGGCACTTGGCCTTGATCATCGCCGTGCCTTCTTCGTTGACGCGGCGATAGAAGTCCTGCAGGTACGCCAGATCGACGGAGAACAGCGACTCAATGATCGACGGGTTGATCGACTTGAGGCCGCCAAGCTGTTCGATGACGCGCGACAGCAGGATGATGACCAGGTACGCGCGGTTGTTCTGCACGCGGTAGTCTTGCAGCGGCAGGATCTCGTCCTTGGCGGTCGCAAGGCGCATCACGCCTTTCTTGTGCACGACGCCGTCTTTATCGACGTAGCCGCGAGGCAGGGTGAACTCGAACTGGGTCATGAACGACATGGCAACTCCGCGTAGGGGCTAGGCCAAACCGGCGAGATGCGCCTGGCGCGCACGCACCGATCGGCACACGAACAGGCCGGGCCAGACAAGCGACGACGGCCGAGGTGGTCGCATCGTTGCCGGACGGCGGCAATTGACCACAAAGTGGTCAAGCGGGCAAGGCGCGCGCGATTGGACTGGCACGGGGCTGCCGTGCATCGCACAGCGTCAGCGGCGGGAAAGAGGGGCGCCGGCGAGCCTAGACGCCCAGGGCCGCACGCACGTCGACCATGTCTTCCGGGACCCACAGCCGAATATGCATGTGGTCGCGGTGCCCGGTCTTGTTGCGAATCAGCGAACCTGGATCGCGACCCTTGGGGCCGTACTGGAACATCGCGCGCAGTCGCGACTCCGGCACACCGATGCTGGCCGCGTAGGTGTAGATGCGGCGCTGCAAAGACGGGGCCATGAAAATCGCGGCGACGTGGCCGGTGCGCTCCAGGTTGTCCAGGAAGTACCAGTTGCGCTCCACGTCCAAGTCGCCTGGCCGCATCTTGGCCCAGTCTTTCACGGACGGTGCGTAGGTGTAGTAGCCAATGTCCACGTCCTGACCCGAGCGGTGCGACTTGTGGTGGCCCAAACGCCCGCCACCCGCGCGCGACAGCGATCCGACGACCGCCGGATGCCGTTGCGGCCAGCGCCGAAAGACATCGGTCAGCACGCCGCGCAGCAGCTTGACGACCTGCGGCCGCCCCCACTTGCGGTCCATGTTGTGGGCCGTCATCTGGATGCCAGGACCCGGGGTCAGTTGCTCACCCGCGGAGAACCCCGAGGGCGATCCGCGCGCGATCGGCACGAAGTAGGTCTGGCCGGCCTTGAGCCCATAGTCAGCGCCCGTATCGAACGGCAGCTTGTTGGCCGCCGCTAGCAGCGAAGGCGAGCAGAAATAGCGATACGCAACCGCGCGCAGCGTGTCACCCGACCGCGCCACGTACTTGCCGATCTGCACCGCAAGGCGCGAACCGCGCGGCCGCATGCTTGCCTGTTGGCCGGCTTCGTCGGATTCACACCACTGCGTCTGCTCGCCGAAGTCGCGGACTGCCTCGGGCGACCACATCGGGCTGTCTTCGGGACCGCCCTCGTCGGCACCGTCGGCTGCCCAAGCAGGCACTGCAGACAACGCGGTGGCCAGCGCAAAGACGGCGCAGCACAACTGCCAGTGGACCGACAAGCGCCGCAACGGCATGGCCGCCGTCGTGCTTTCAATCTGGCATTGGGCTTTCACATCAGCCTCTTGCGCGAGTCGGAGGCGATCGCCACTGCGACCAAGGGGGCAAGCTACCCGCGCGATGGACAAAGGTAACCGAGGTGCACCAGCCGAGCAACGATTTTTTGCCGATCTGCGGGACTTTGGCGCCGCGATTTGAACGAAATACAGTTGTTTCATTTAGTTGGCGCGCCTTGTCCACAGCTTGGGCGGGCGGGAGGTTCGACGGGCTAAAGCTTTTAGATTACGCTAGTTCGGCAGCAGTCCGGTTGCCCGACCAGAAAACTCGACATCAATCGCGACGCTGGTGAGTCGATCGGGCTTTAGATTGACAAAGTCGAGCCATTTCATGCGCTAGCAAGGAGTTCTTTCTTTTTTAATCGTGAGAGGGGCGAGCGCGATCACGGCCGCGGCCAGCGCGGCGGTCTCGGCCCGGAGCACGCTGAGAGCAATCCAAACCTGCGCGGCGCCAGCAGAATCGAGGGCCGCGCGCTCCGCCTCGCTAAGCCCCCCCTCAGGACCGATAACGATCTCAATTGCCCGCGGTCCTTGACAACCAGGCAGGCCGGACACCCAGTCGCCGAGCCAAAGTGGCGGCATGCGCTCGTCACAAGCCACCAGCGGGACGGCGTTGGAGCGTTGCGCCATCCAGTCAGCGAATGCGAGCGGCGGACGCACTTCGGTACACCACGGCCGGCCACATTGCTCAAAGGCCTCAGTGGCGACGGCCTGCCAGCGCTGCTGCTTGCTTGCAGCACCAGGGCCAAGGGCGCGCACGACAGCGTGGTCGGTCTGCAAGGGCTGGATGCAAGCGACCCCCAGTTCCGCGGCTTTTTCGACCAACCAGTCAAAGCGGTCGCCTTTGAGCACGGCGCAAGCCAGAGTCAGGGCGACCGGCTCCGCGGGCGCGGTCGGCAAGCTGCTCAGCTCCCCAAACGTCGAACCGGCAAAGCGCGCATGGGCGCGGCGGCCGCGGCCATCACCCAAAACCACGTTTGTGCCCGGCTGCATCCGCAGCACACGCGCGAGGCGGTGCCGCAGGTCGGCGCTCACCGGCAGGACCTGCGGCAGTGGGTCGGGCAGTTCGGCGAGGACCTGGCGCATAAGCTAGGCGGGCGCGTGTAGCGCAATGGCCGACCAGGCCCCATCGTGGGCAATGTCGAGCACCGCAAGACTGCGCTGGGCGTAGTGATCCGCGACGGCATCGGCCTCGCGACTCAGGATGCCCGAGAGGACGAGGGTGCCGCCCGGAGCGACGCGGTCCACGATGGCGTCTCGCAGTGGCACCAGCACAGTAGCGAGGATATTGGCCACCACGACAGGATACTGCGCAGGCCCCGCCTGCCGCGGGTCGCCAGTGTGCAGCAGGCGAACGCGATCAGTGACGCCATTGAGGGCCAGGTTGGCCTGAGCGCTGTGAACCGCCGCTGCGTCGATCTCGGTGCCGACGGCGCCTTGCAAGCCCAGGCGCACGCCCAGGATCGCCAGAATCGCGCTGCCGGTGCCCAGGTCGAGCATCGACAGCTCAGCCAACTGACCACCCTGCGCTCGCGTACGATCGGCCCAGGCCACCAGCTGCCGCATGCACAACTGGGTGGTCTCGTGGGTGCCGGTGCCGAACGCCATACCGGGGTCGATGGCAATGCGCAAGAGACCCGGCGCATCGGGTCCCTGCATCCACGCTGGTTCGACGCGGACACGATCGCCCACTTGCAAGGGCCGATAGAACTGTTTCCAGACCCGGTTCCAATCCTGGTCGCGGACGTCTTCGGCGGTCACGTCGACGGCGACGCCTAGTGCTTCTGCGTGCTTGCGCAGGCTGGCGGCGGCATCGACCGCCTCGTGGGGTGCCACGTACAGCGTCACGCGAACGGCGCCCTGCGCCACATCTGCCCCGCCGATACACAGCGCGTCCGCAACCTCGATGCCGTTGGGCGAGAGCATCCACAGCAGTGGCTGCAGAGCCTCCAAGATGCGCTCTGGAAGGGTGGCACGCAGTTGAACACAGGCGACATCGGCCGACGGCTCAGCGGTCACGGCGCAGGTTCCAATTCGACGAGCAAGGCGCCGGTCTCCACGTTGTCGCCGGCCTGGACGGCCACGGTCTTGACCACGCCGCCGCCGGCGGCGCGGACGTCGTTCTCCATCTTCATGGCCTCCAACACCGCCACCACGGCGCCGTCGGCCACCGTGTCACCCGGTTTGCAAGCCACCCGCACCACGCGTCCGGGCATCGACGCCTTGATTCTTCCCGCACCTGCGCGCTTGCCTCCGGCTCCGCCCAGCCACGCCGCGCGCGCATCCTGCACGGCATAGCGGCGCTGGTGAACGCCCGCCAACAGCACGATCTCGCTCTGATCGTCAAAGCTACGCACCAGTGTTCGACGGTCACCGCTGGTTATCGCGATGCGGCCATCGGGCGTTTGTTGCAGGCGCAGTACCACCGGTCGACCATCGACCGTCGCGTGGACGACGTCGCCTTCATCGCGCAGCAGTTCGACCTGCAAGGTCCGGTCGCCGCGCTTGACCGCCACGGATTGGGGCATCGTTGTGGCCTGCTTGGGAGGGTCAGATGGCGCGCAGCATGGCCGTGCGGGCGGATTGGGCCCACGCGGACTCCGCCGATTCCGCCGCCGTTGGTATGCGCGCGCCTTGCCGGCGGGCCCACAGGGCAGCAGCCAGCGCAGTCAGGGTGTCGTCGTCGTCGGGTTCAGCAGCCAGGGCTGGCAGTGTCTTGACGACCCCCGTGTCATAGGGACCGCAGCGAAAGGCCTCGCTGTCGAGCACCTGAATCAAGTGTTCCAAGTTGTTGCGAATGCCGCCGATCTCAAAACCGCGCAAGGCCGCGATCATGCGGTCGACGGCATGCGCACGGGTCGGCGCCCAAGCGCACAGCTTGGCGATCATCGAGTCGTAGTAGCGCGGAATCACATCGCCTTCGCAAAAGCCGTCGTCCAGCCGCAGGCCTGGCCCGGTGGGCGGCCGGTAGACGTGCAGCGGGCCGGGCGACGGCAGAAAGCCGCGCGCTGGATCTTCGGCGTAGACACGGCACTCGATCGCGTGGCCGCGCTGGCCGATGTCTTGCTGGCGCCACGGCAGCGGTCGCCCTTGCGCGACCAGCAACTGCGCTACGACCAGATCAGTGCCTGTCACCAATTCCGTCACCGGATGCTCGACTTGCAGGCGGGT
>SXGT01506197.1_pt1 | contig 28464 bp, 23 predicted proteins | sample 3176221 | NCBI WGS metagenome assembly SXGT01 (sample SAMN11356862, study PRJNA531348) | freshwater metagenome | isolation source: freshwater sample F1-120 | place: China: Fuxian Lake, Yuxi | collected 2017-12-25 | reverse complement strand
GAGCTGCGAGGCCTTGCGCGCGGGGTAGAGCCCGAAAGCCACACCGACGAAGGCGCTGAAGGCCACGGCGACCGCGATCACCATGGGCTGGAGCTGGGTGGGCCAGCCGAACCTGGACGCCAGGAGCTGGGCCACCCCGACCCCGAGCACCACCCCCAGGAACCCTCCGGCCACGGAGAGGGTGAGCGCCTCGATCAGGAACTGGAGAAGGATCTGGCGGGGCTTGGCGCCGATGGCCATCCGTATACCGATCTCGCGGGTGCGCTCGGTCACGCTCACCAGCAGGATGTTCATGATGCCTATCCCGCCCACCAGGAGCGAGACCGCGGCGACGCTCGCCAGGAGCGAGGTCATCGTCTCGGTGCCCTGGGCCTGGGCCCCGGCGATCTCGCTGAGGTTGCGGATGGAAAAATCGTCGTCGGCGCTCTGCCCGAGCCGGTGACGATCCCGGAGGAGCGCGGTGATCGCGGCCTGGGCCCGGACCGTGTCCTCGCCGGAGGTGGCGGCCACGAAGATGCTCCCTGTCAGGTATTTTCCGAGGCCTCCCTGGATCTTCCTGGCGAAGGTTGTGTAGGGGATGAACGCCGCGTCGTCGTAGTCCTGGCCCGTGGCGCTCTGGCCCTTCTTCGAGGCCACGCCCACCACGACGAAGGGCATGTTCCTTATCCGCACCGACTGCCCCACCGGGTTGGCGGTGGGGCCATAGAGCTTGTCGACGACGGTCTGGCCCAGGACGACCACCTTGGTGCCGGCGTCCACGTCGGCCTGGGTGAAGGCCGCGCCCAGGGCGATGGGCCAGCTCCTGAGCTCGAAATACTCGGGGGAGGTGCCGGTGATCGAGGTGGTCCAGTTCTGCTCCTCGCCGATGATGGACGTGTTGGAGCGGAGCGCGGGCGCGGCGTACTTCACCGTGGGGATCTGCTCCCGGATGGCCGCCAGATCCTCCCAGGTGAGCGTGGGCTGAGAGCCAAAGCCTCCCTGCACCCCTCCGGCCGTGGTCGAGCCAGGGAGGATGATCAGCAGGTTGGTGCCCATGGCCGCGAACGCCTGCTCGATCCTGGCCTTGGCGCCGGCGCCTATGGCCATCATGGCGATGACCGCGGCGACCCCGATGATGATGCCCAGGGTCGTCAGGAAGGAGCGCATCTTGTTGCGTACGATCGCCCTCACCGCGACGCGGAAGGTCTGGAGAGGGCTCAAGAGGGCACCTCGGGCGCGGGGGGGACGACGGCGGGCTCGGGCTCCTGGAGATCGTCGCGGAGGATGCGGCCGTCCTTCACGACGACGACCCTGGAGGCGTGCCTGGAGATGTCCGGCTCGTGCGTCACCAGCACCACGGTGATCCCCGTGGCGACCAGCTCCTGGAAGAGGGCCATCACCTCGACGCTGGTCCTCGAGTCCAGGTTGCCTGTCGGCTCGTCGGCCAGGATGACCTTGGGGGCCGAGGCCAGCGCCCTGGCGATGGCCACGCGCTGCTGCGGCCCCCCGGAGAGCTGGCTGGGGGTGTGGTCCAGCCTCGAGCCCAGGCCGACCCGCTCAAGCGCCCGGGTCGCCCTGAGGCTACGCTCCTTGCTGGACAGGCCCTGGTAGAGCAGCGGGAGCTCGACGTTCTCGAGCGCGGTGGTGCGAGACAGGAGGTTGAAGCTCTGGAAGACGAAGCCAAGGTACTGGTTTCTCACCTCTGCGAGCTGGTTCTTGTCCAGGCGAGAGACCTCACGACCCGCGAGCCAGTACTTTCCGCTCGTGGGTTTGTCGAGGCACCCAAGGACGTTCATGAGCGTCGACTTCCCGCTGCCGGACGAGCCCATGATGGCCACGAACTCGCCGGCCTGCACGGTCAGCGACACCCCCGCGAGCGCCTTCACCTCCACGTCGCCGCTCCGGTAGACCTTGGTGACGTCGACGACCCGGATCTGCGCTTCGGTGGTCACAGGTCCCATGCCTTGCCGGTTAGCGCTCAGGAAGCCATCGATTGCCAGGGGTTGCGTCGATAGACGAGCTGGACACCGATCTGGGGCTCACGTCCGCGACGGGCTGGTTGAATATCACGGACCAGAAGATCGACGAGTACTCCTTCGACGAGTCGGCCTTCGTCGCCTTCCTGGACGAGCTCCTCCACCACCCCCCCGGCCGACATCGTCGCTGCGGCCTACCAGCGCCTCCTGGGCTCGCCCCCTCCCCCTTACGAGCGCAGGCCAGGGTGATCGACGAACAGCGGGGCCTCGCTCGATCCTGCATCGGCCGGGCGGCGGGTGCCTACGGGAGAACGATCGGGATCTTTGCATCGCTCGGGGTTTTGGTCGACGCCGATGCGCCATGGGTGGGGGCGGCCTCACCGGTCTTGGCCGGAGCGCCGTTCTTGGCGCGCGCGATACCTTCGGCGATGGCGCCCGAGCGCATCTCGAACAGCTTGACCAGCGACCGGTAGTACGCCTCGAGGTCGGTGTTGTACTCCACGGCGGTCAGGTATTGCTTGCGCACCTTCTCCAGGAGGGCGAGCGCGTCGCTCAGCGCGATCTGATCGGCCTCCCTGGCGTGGGCGACGAGGGCCTCGGCCCTCGCCACCAGCTCGCCCGTGTGGCCCACTCGCTCCGCGAGCGCGGTGACGCGCTGAGGGGCCGGGGCGTAGGGCCCGAGCTCACCCTGGAGATTGCGCTTGCCGGTCTCCTGCAGCGCCTCCATGGCCTCGGCCCTCAGATCGACCGAGAGCCAGCGGATGCGCCTCATTCGCTCCACGGGATTCGGTCAGCTTGTACCCCTTTGGAGGGAGCGGCATGGCGCCGATATCCAGCAGCTTGATACAACGGTTCCGGGAGATTTTGCTGCTCCCGAGATGTGGGAGTGGGTACCCTGTACACTTACAGGAGGTGGTCGACCCTATCCAGGGGGTGGTCAAGCCTATGGCAGGAGGTGGTCGACCCTATCCAGGAGACATTCAACCGTATGGGGGTATAGGGTCGACCGTATGGGGGTATTAGCACTACTGCGAGAGGTTCACGCCGCTTGCCTCCGCGCAGACCTCACCCCCCGGCCCCCTCTCCCACGCAACCACGGTGGGAATCGTGGCGAGGGAGAGGGGGAGCGCAAGAGATACCCGGAGTCAAAAGACTCTCTTCGAGGCCCCTCTCCCTGAGGGCTTTTTGCCCCGTGAACTTCGTGCTCCCCCTCTCCCTCGCAACGAAGTTCACAATGACTGCGTGGGAGAGGGGGCCGGGGGGTGAGGTCTGCGGGAGAAGAGGCCTACGTAGGCTGAAGAGAGGTACAAAGTGAAAGGCAAATTCACTCGTCTGGTCCTCGAGAGCTGGCGAAACTTCAAGAAGGTCGATGTGCCGCTCGCCGAGCGGGTGTTCATCGTAGGTCCCAACGCCTCCGGAAAGTCCAACCTGCTGGACGTGTTCCGCTTCCTTCAAGAGCTGGCCGCGGATGGGGGAGGGCTCACCAACGCCTTCCAGGGAGCCAACCGAGGGGGGATTCGCTCGGTGCGCTCACTCCACGCTCGCAGCAAATCGAACGTGAAGATCGAGGTGGCGGTGGAAATCGGGGAGAGTACATGGATCTATCGCCTCGTCCTCCAGGCCTCGGGGACACCCCAGAAGCCTGGCCCTGCGGTCGTGGTCGAGGAGAGGGTCTGGGACGACGGAGTCGATCGACTTCGCCGACCTGACAGCAAGGACCGCGGCGACAAGGAGCTCTTGCTCGCCACCGCGCTCGAGCAACGCTCCGCGAACGCGAACTTCCGCCCGCTACGCGATTTTCTCCGATCGGTCGAGTACAACCATGTCGTTCCACAGCTCGTTCGCCAGCCCAAGGTGGACGATCACAGCCGCTTCGGAAAGGGCCTCGGTACGGGGCTGGTCGAGGCCATCTGGGGAACGCCGAAGAAGCTCCGGGATCGCCGCCTCACACGTATCGGCCGCGCCCTCAAGATCGTGCTCCCGCAGTTCGAGAACCTCGTGTCCGAGACCGACGCCGACGGCCGCCCGCACCTCCGGGCTCAATACACGCACTGGCGCCAGCACGGTGGCTGGCAGCAGGAGTCCGCGTTCTCCGACGGGACACTCAGGCTGATCGGCTTGCTCTGGTACCTTTCGGCCGGTGAGGCTCCGCTCCTGCTCGAGGAGCCCGAGCTCTCCCTCCACCCCGCCGCGGTCCGCCAGATCCCGCGACTCCTGGCGAGCATATCGTCTCAGTTCGGTCGACAGGTGCTGATGAGCACGCACTCGCCCGAGCTCCTGGGGGACACGGGGATCGATCCGTCCGAGGTCCTGCTCCTCCGCACGACGAAGGACGGAACGGACGTCACGCTCGGCTCCTCGCTGAGAGAGTTGATCCAGGCTGCAGAGGCCGATCTTCCACTCGGACCCCATATTGAGGCTCTCACCCGCCCCAAGGGCATCGAGGAGCTCTTGAGCTTCGCGGAGGAGGCGTGATCTCCGTGGTCGTCGAGGGCGACACGGACATTCCCATCGTGACCGTTCTCTGCGAGGCGGCAGGCTTCGAGGTCGCGACGCCGATCATCGATGCCAACGGGAAGGGGGGGCATCGACTCCAGGCTATCGGGCTATGCACGCGCGGGGGCTGGCTCGCCTTGGCTCGTGCTCCGCGATCTTGACCGGGATGCTCCGTGCGCCCCCGCGTGGCGCGCGAAGCACGAGCCGAAGCCTCCAGGGCGGTTCTTCGCGCTGCGGATGGCGGTTCGGGCGGTGGAGGCGTGGTTCCTCGCCGATACCGAGGCGGCCGCGCGGAGCCTCCATGTAGGGGTGGAGGCGCTGCCCGTGAATCCGGACGCGGAACTGGATCCCAAGAAGACCATCGTCGCTCTCGCCAGGAGGTCGACCAAGCCTGCGATCAAGAATGGACTGGTGCCCAAACCTGGAATTTCGCGACCCGCGGGCCCGGACTACGGCCGCTGGTTCATCGTCTCGGCCAAGGGGTGGAGCTTGGAACGAGCGCTCCCGCGCAGCGAGAGCCTGCGACGGGCGCTCACGGCGTTGCGAGCATTGCGAGAGGACTGGGAGCGGGCGGAAAGAGGGGAGGCGTGGAACCTCCCCATGCTCCCCGTCTTCGCCGACCAAAGACCGATGTCGTCTTCAAGCGGATCTCCGGCTCCGAAGCTCGGAAGCCTCTGCTCATCGCCCTCCTCAACGCTCTCCTCAAACTCAAGGGCCCGCGTCACCTCGACCCCTGGAGCGACGGTACCTTCGGTGCGAAGACCGTGACCGACGTGTTCTCTCGAAGCAGCCTCCGCGCCAGCTAGTTCCTCGTCGCAGGGGATGTGAAGGGTTGCCCCGCGATCACCGTTCACAAGCCGCGCCGTTCCCAACGGTCGCCCATCAATCCTTCAATTCCCCTGCGACGGGGTACTAGAGGCGCATGCCGCGCGACGGGGGGCTGCCGCCCAGGGGAGACGCGCCGCCCGGGCTCTGTGGCCTGGCGGGCGGACCGCCCGAGGAGTCGATCACCACGGCGTCGCCCTCGTGGAGCTGCCCCTCGAGGATCTCGGCGAAGTTGCCGTCGGAGAGGCCCGCCTTGACGTCGACGGGCCTGAGCTCGGGGGGGCTCCTGGCGTCCTTGGCGCCTGAGGGCTGGGGGAGGACCCACACCCGTCGGGTGTCGCTCAGGCCTCGGGGGCTCGGCGGTCCGTCGCCTCCATCGGGCCGGTCTCGCCGAGCTCTGGCGCTGGAGGGCAGGGCGGCCTCGCTGGGCGGGCGGAAGCGGAGGGCCGCGGCGGGGACGGCCAGCGCGTCTTCCTTCTGGGCGTAGAAGATCGTGACGTTGGCGGTCATGCCCGGGCGCAGCTTGCCCTCGGGGTTGTCGACCGCGATGACGGCGTCGTAGGTCACCACGTTCTGGAGGGTCTGGGGGGCGTTGCGGATCATGGAGACGGTCCCGCGGAAGCGCTGCCCCGGGAAGGCGTCCACGCTGAAGTTCGCCCTCATGCCGACCTCGAGCCTCCCTATGTCCCCCTCGGCCACGTTGGTGTCCAGCTGCATCGACCGTAGATCCTCGGCGATCGTGAAGAGCACGGGAGCCGAGAGCGAGGCCGCCACGGTCTGCCCCACGTCGACGTTGCGCGAGATCACGATGCCGTCGATGGGGCTCAGGATCCTGGTGTACGAGAGGTTGACGTTGGCCTGGTTGAGCGACGCCTGAGCCTGCTCGAACGCCGCCTTGGCGACCGCGATCTGCGCCCTGGCGACCAGGGCGTTGGTCTCGGAGGTCTCGAGCTCGGTCCTGGTGACCAGCGACTCGGCGAAGAGCGCCCTGATGCGCGCAAACTGGCGCTCGGCATCCATGCCCTGGGCCTCCGCCCTGGTCACCCCGGCCCTGGCCGACTGGTAGTTGGCGCTGGCCTGGGCGACCGCGGCCTGGAAGAGCAAGGGATCGATCCTCGCGATGAGCTGCCCCTTCTTGACCGGGCTGTTGAAGTCGACGTGGAGCTCCTGCACCCGGCCCGAGACCTGGCTCCCCACCTGCACTGTGACCTTCGCCGAGAGAGTCCCGCTGGCGGTGACGCTACCCACGATGCGGCGCTTCTCTGCCGGGGCGGTCCTGTACTCGATAGGGGAGGCCGTCCTCGACGCGCTGTAGCGCCAGATCCCCAGGACGGCGAACACGACGAGCGCCAGCGCGAGGAGCCAGGCGAGCTTCTTCAGGATGCGCATCTGTCGGCCGGTCGGAGCATAGCTCCCTGGCGCTGGCCTCTGGTCCTGATCTCGGCGTCTCCTGTGATTGTGGTGTGGTTCAGTTCACGGCTCTCACCCTCGTGCCGCTGACCCTGACGCATGAAACCGTGGCATGCGGATTGCGGCCTGACTGTCGTCTCCGGGGGCGTTTTTCTCCAGGGAGAAGGGCACGAGGCAACGTCCTCGCAAGGGGCGGGCGAGCTCGTAAATCACGGGGAGCAGGCCACGAGGCAACGTCCTCGCCAGAGATGGGCGAGCTGGTAGATCACGGGGAGTGTGCCACGAGGCAACGTCCTCGCCAAAACGGGCGAGGTGGGAACTCACAGGGAGCAGGCCAGCAGGCAACGCCTCGCAAACGACGGGCGAGGGGCAAGTCCCAAGGAGGCGAGAGGAGGGAACCGTCTCGCTAACGATGGGCGAGGTTCTCTCCGCCTGGAGGGCGAGGAGGGCACCTCCTCTCCCGTCCCTCGTCAGGGACTTCCCGGGGTCGTCGCAGCCGCACAGTGGGTCTCCTCTGGGGCGTTCAGGGCGGGAGTCCGTAGAGGGGGGCAATGGAGGTATCGGGTCGGGCGTCCCTGGACCCATCGGCGCCCGCATCGGGGGGAGGAGGCAGCCCGTAAAGAGGAACGGGGGAGGTGTCGGCCGTGGCGTCCTTTGCCCCGTCGGGGGCTGCGTCCGGGGGAGGGAGCCCGTAGAGAGGCGCGGGCGAGGTGTCGGCCGCGGCGTCCGGAGCAGGAGCTCCGTAGAGGGGCGTGGGCGAGGCGTCGCTCCGGACGTCCTCGCTGGCGTCCGGAGCCGGGGCGCCGTAGACCGGGGTGGCGCTCGGGGCGCAAGCCACGGCGGCGCTCACCATGGCGGCGCTGCCGAACACCATCGCCGAGCGGGTGGCGCGAGAGAAGGGCGAGGCGACCGGAGCGTCCGCGGAAGAGCCGCAGAAGGGGCAGATCGTGTCCTGGAGCTTCACGTGACGGGAGCAGGAGGCGCAGAGTCGAAGGGCCATGGTACCGAGGTATAGCGGAAGCACGGCCGCGCGCACGCTGTCTCTGCGCCGGGAAGTGCGGCCGGGCTGTACTTTGGCCCCTGACTTTCCGCTCGGGGAGCCCGATGCTAGCGTGAGAGTTGTTCCCTCGAGTGCGAGGCAGAGAGGATCACCGGGACGACATGGCGCGAGACTCCACCGCAACTCCGCTGATCCTCTGGATCTGCGCCGCGGTGTGCGCGCACTACGTCATAGGACAGGGCGGCAACGAGGTCGCCAAGGCCCACGACGACACGTCGTTCCTCTCGAAGATGGCCTACCAGGCCCGGGGAAAGACCAGGGACGCAGACAAGATCTTCGAGCTCGGCGCGTTCGCCGAGAGCGAGGTGAAGCCCGACGAACCCCAGGCGCCGGCCCCCCCGCCCAAGCCCGCGGCCGAGAAGAAGGCCGAGCCGCCCAGACCCGAGGAAAAGAAGGCGGAGCCCGCGAAGAAGCCCGAGGAAAAGAAGGTCGCGCTCGTCCCGGCCGAGAAGACCAAGCCCCTCGAGCAGCAGCCGCAGAAGGACCAGCGCATCGCGGTCAAGCAGCACGTGAAGCCCGAGCAGCAGGACAACCCGAACGCCAAGTTCATCGCCGACGAGGCGAACAAGGTCGACAAGGAGACGGTCGCCACCCAGACCGCCCACGACCAGGACGATCCAAACCCCACGCCGGCCGGGCAGCACACCGACGGCCCCAAGGACCATCAGGGCGACAGCCAGCGCACCCGCATCGCCGACAGCGAGGAGCGTCCCGGAGCCAAGGATCGCGCCCCGGGCGACAAGGGGACCGAGTTCGACATCCAGAAGGACCCCGCGAAGGCGGGCGCCGTCGCGGCGCTGACCCCGAGGAGCTCCGAGCCTCCCAGGGCCGCCGGCGACGGGCGCCCCCCCTCGCAGGAGGCGCCCAAGCCCCAGCAGGACGCTCCAGGGGGGGCGTCCAAGGCCAACGCAGAGGTCGCCCAGGGCGCCACCGGGTGGACCTTCGATCCGACCAGGCCAGGAGGGACAGGCGCTGGAAATCAGGGCGGTCCTGGCTCCTCCAGCAAGCCAGCGGGCGCCTCCAAGGGGGGAACCACCAAGTGGATTGGCCTGGGGGCCCAGGCGGCTCCGGGCCAGGTCAACCTGAACCTCTCACACACGGGCATGGTCGCTGCAGTCGGGCAGGACCAGCTCCGCAAGGAGCGCGTGGCCGACGGCGAGCGCCGAAAGAGCGAGCACCGCGGCTCGTTCCGTGCGTCCAATTTCGAGCGCTGGAGGAGCGCCATCGAGAACTACGTGGCGACCGTCAAGCCCGGCAACCAGACCGCGCTCAACGCGGCCCGCGTCCCCTTCGCCACATACCTGAACAGCATCCACAACCGCATCCACCCCATCTTCGCCGACAGCTTTCTGGGCTCGCTCGATAGCCTCCCTCCTCAACATCCCCTCAGCAACATCAGGCTGGTCACCAAGCTGGAGATCATCGTCACTCCCAAGGAGGGGCGGGTCCTCAAGATGGGGGTCGTGAGGCCGAGCGGCGTTACGGCCTTCGACATCGCCGCGCTCGACTCGGTGCAGAGGGCGTCGCCCTTCGGGCCCGCGCCCTCGACCATTGTCTCCACCGACGGCAACGTGTACCTGCACTGGGAGTTCCATCGCGACGAGGTGTTCGCCTGCTCGACCATGAACGCATGGCCCTTCCTCCTGAACCTGCCCCCCCAGGCTCCTCCTGCAGAGCCTCCTCCCGGCCTGCCACGATCGCCCACCGAGGAGCGAGGCTTGCCTGCACCGGGCAACCCCAACGAGATACGCCACGGCGCCCCCTGAGAAGATCCGCACGAACTCTCCAGGACGCCTCCAAGACCCCTCTTCCCCGTGAATCGAACCTCGTCCCCTCGTAGCGAAGGGCCCAAACTTCGGCAGGATTGCTTCTGAGCTCCGGTGAATCCTTGCAGCGCGTGGTGGTGTTGTTGTTCGTGGTGCTGGCGGCCCCCCTGGCCTGCACCCGGCGAGAGGCGCCCGCTCCTCCTCGCCCGCTCCGCGTCGCCGCCGCCTCGGATCTGGCCGTGGCCTTCGCCGAGATAGGCAAGGACTTCGAGGCCGAGACGGGGCGTCGCGTGGAGTTCAGCTTCGGCTCGACGGGCCTGCTCGCCAAGCAGATCGCCAGGGGCGCTCCCTTCGACGTGTTCGCCGCGGCCAACGAGAGCTCGGTCGACGAGGTCGTGAAAAGCGGCGCCTGCTCCGCCGAGACCAGGGTCGCCTACGCCGAGGGTCGGCTGGCGCTCTACTGCGGGGGACGGTTTCCTGTCCACGGGCTGAGGGGGCTCGTCGATCCGGCCTTCCGCAAGATCGGCCTCGCCAACCCCGAGCACGCGCCGTACGGCCGCGCCGCCAGGGAGGCCCTCGTCAAGGAGGGGATCTACGAGGCCGTGAAGGGCAAGCTCGTCTTCGGCGAGAACGTTCAGCAAGCCCTGCAGTTTGCCCAGACGGGCAACGCCGACTGCGCCGTCGTGGCCCTGTCGCTCGTCGCCGGTCGCGCCGAGGGCCGCTTCGTGCCTGTCGCCCCGGAGCTGCACTCCCCGCTCATCCAGACGATGGCGCTCTGCGGAGGAGGCGCGGGGGGCACCGATCGCGAGATCTCCAGGCGCTTCTTGGCCTTCGTCTCGGGGCCTCGGGGCCACGCCGCGCTCTGGCGTCGCGGCTTCGTGCTCCCGGCCGATCGCGGGGAAAAGTAGCCGCCCGTGCCGTCAGGGCCGCTCGTCCTGTCGCTCGAGGTCGCGCTCGCCGCGACGGCTCTCTCGGCCATCTTTGGCGTCCCCCTGGCCGCGCTGCTTGCCAACCGGCGCTTCCCCGGGCGCGAGATCCTGGACGCGCTCCTCTCGTCGCCTCTGGTGCTCCCCCCGACCGTGCTCGGCTACTACCTGCTGGTCGTGCTGGGGCGTCGTACGGCGCTGGGCCAGCTCTACGAGTCGCTCACGGGCAGCTCGATCGTCTTCACCAGGGTCGGCGCTGTGCTCGCCGCGCTGGTTGGGGCGCTACCCATCGTGGTCAAGGCCGGTCGGGCCTCGCTCTCGGCGGTCGACCCCGTGCTCCTGGCCGCGGCCCGTACCCTGGGCGCGGGCCCGCTCAGGGCGTTCTTCACCGTCCAGCTCCCGCTCGCCGGGCATGGCATCGCCGCGGCGCTCATGCTGGCCTTCGCACGCTCGCTGGGGGAGTTTGGCGTGACGCTGATGGTCGCGGGCAACATCCCGGACAGGACAAGGACCGCGAGCATGGCGATCTACGACGCGATCCAGGCGGGCAGGGACGAGGAGGCGCTCGGCTTCGTGGTGGCGCTCTCGGCCATCGCCATCGCGTGCCTCTACGGGATCAACACCCTGGCTTCGAGGCGCGATGTCCGTTGAAGGGCTCCGCTGCGCGCTCTCTCTCCGGATGTCGGCGACCTTCCTCGTCGAGGTGGAGCTCGAGGTGCTCCCTGGTACGACCGCCCTGATGGGCCCGTCGGGCGCGGGAAAGAGCACGGTGCTGGCCGCGATCGCGGGGCTGGTAAGGCCGGATCGAGGAAGGATCGCCCTGGGGAGTGAAGCGTGGTTCGACGGGGAGGCGAAAATCGATCGAGCTCCGCACACGCGCCCCGTGGGGTTCCTCTTCCAGTCCCTCGCGCTCTTCCCTCACATGAGCGCCCTGGAGAACGTGGCGTATGGCATGACCGGCCGCGCCTCCGTGTCCGCCGCTCGCCGGGAGGCCGAGGCGCTCCTGGTCAGGCTCCGCGTCGCCCACCTGGCGTCCCGCCGCCCGGGGACCTACTCGGGAGGCGAAGCGCAGCGCGTCGCGCTCGCTCGCGCCCTTGCTCGCAGGCCTCGCGTCCTCCTCCTGGACGAGCCTTTCTCTGCCCTGGACGACGACCTGCGGAGCGAGCTGGTGAGGGACGTAAGGGAGGCGCTGGACGAGATCGCCGTACCGGCGCTCGTGGTGACCCACCGCGAGGACGACGCGCTCGCCCTGGGAGCGAGCGTCGTGAGAATGCGCGCAGGCAAGATCGAGCGCTGAGCGCGAGCCTTCGACTCTTTTGCAGCGGCGTCAGCGTCCGCTCGGCTAGCATCCGTGGCACGATCCATGTCCTTCGTCCCCCCGAAGAATGCCATCGCCATGGCGCCAGCGTACGGGCTCCCGCCTCCTTCACCGACCGAGGCCGAGCGGACCGCCTGGGCCGAGCCTCTGCTCCGCGCCACAGCGCTCATGGCGGCGCTCGCGGCGCTCATGGGCATGCTGGTGGTCCCTGGCCTCCAGGGGAATGCCAGGGAGGCCACCGTCATCTGGGGCGAGCGTATCTCGGCTGTGCTGGCCTATGTCACGACGGCGGGGCTCGTCACGCTGCTGTCCTTCGCCGGCTACGAGCTCATGTACCGGACGCGCCTGGGCACCGGGACTCGGCTGGCGGCGATCGGCTTCTCGGGGCTTGGGGTGGCGCTCGTCGCCCCTGCGCTCTTCCAGCCGCTCCACGCCTTGGCGCAGGTCGCCCTGTCCATGGCCACGTCCCTCTTCGCCGTCATGGCCGCGGTGGTGTCGTTGCGGACGCCGCACACGAGGGCGCCTGGCGGGGTGCTGGCCCTCTTCGGGGTGTCGAGCTTCTGCCGCGCCGCCGCCTGGCTGATCGCGGCGATCGCGACTTCCAGGGCGAGCCTGGGTGGCTACGATGTCGCCCGCGGCTTCCAGAGCGCGGCGGTGGTCTTCGAGGGCCTGGGTCAGGCCGTGGCGGTGGCCTACTTCGCGACCCGGGGCCGAGTCCAGGGCCGCATCCTGGGTAACCTCGCGATCGCGCTCGGCCTCGTCGTCACTTACATCGCGGCCCGCAGGCCCCAGGGCGCCGGAGTCCTGGGGTCGGTGCTCCATAGCGCCCTTGCTCAGGGAGCGTCGGTCCCCGAGCCCGTGGGCCTGGGCCCCATCGCGGTCTTCCTCTTTCCCACCGCGCTCTTCCTGGCGATCGTGGCGGCCGTGCAGCGAGGGCAGGTCGCCGCCATCGCCGCGGGGCTCACCTTCGTGCTCGCCTCGAACGCCCGCTTCGACGTCCCGCTCCCCGCCCTCCTGGCGACGACCGGAGGGCTCTGGCTGCTCATCGCCGTGGCCGACGAGCGGGCCCTGTGGACCGATCTGATCGGCGCCCGGAGGCAGCGCGTGGCCGACGAGAAGGAGCGCTGAGGTGGCGCCGCCAGGGACCACGAGCCCCTTCCAGCTGGCCGCCCTCAAGGGCGTCAGCCCCAGGAGGGCCGTGGCGATCATCCTCGCGGCGAGCGCCGCGGCCTTCGCGCTCCTCCTCCTCGTCATCTACGGCCACGGCCGCCGCGCCGATCCTCCGGCCTGGGTGGGCTGGCTCCCCGCGGTGAACGCGACACTGAACGGTACGAGCGCGGTCTTTCTGGGGCTGGCCTTCCTGGCCATCCGGCGCAAGCAGTACGCCCTCCACGCCCGCCACATGCTGTCCGCGCTGGGGGCCTCGGCGCTCTTTCTCGTATCGTATCTTGCGTACCACTCGGTCCATGGCGATACGAAATTCACCGGCCAGGGCGCGATAAGGCCGGTCTACTTCTTCGTTCTTATCTCCCATATCCTGCTCTCTGCGGTGACCTTGCCGCTCGTGTCCTCGAGCTTCTTCTTCTCGCTGTCCGGGCGCTTCGCCCAGCACAAGAAGGTGTCGCGCTTCACGCTGCCTTTATGGGCTTACGTGTCGGTCACCGGGGTCCTTGTATTCGCGCTCCTCCGCGCCTACGGGTGAGGTGCTCGAGATCAAGTGTTGCCCAGGCGTCCGGTCTAAAGTGTCACCCAGGCGTTCGTCTGTACACACATGGTCGCTGAAGGCCGCGCGGAAGACGCGTAAGCGGAAGGGCGAGTGAGCGGTTCAGTTCACCGGTATCCTCTCCGCGAACCACTGGATCACTTCGGCGTGACCCACCTCCCGGAGAAGGATCTTCATCCGACTGCACGGCCCTCGGCCTGGAGGCGAACGCGAAGAAGACCGCTGCAGGCTCGTCCATCGGCCACCGAGCGATGGATCGCGCGTGCTGCACGGCTGCACGTATCGCCTTTTCCGACACCAGGGCGCCGGGAAGTGCGATGCGAAGTGCCTGAAGGAGGACGTCCGCGTCAGGTATCGCCACGCGCGGGTGTCTTCTCGAGGAAGGTGCGAAGCCGCAGCCCCATGGCTTCGCCTTCCGCGCTGTGCCCAGGCACCCTCGACGAGGCGGCCGTGAAGAAGGCCCGCATCGACTCGAGCGAGATCACCCGCGCATCCGCGCCCTTGTCGCCCGTCCATACGTCGCACCACGGGCTCTCGGCGTGGGTCATCTCGACCAGCTCGGCCGGGCTCTTCCCGCCATACATCTCCAGAACGGCGCGGACGGTGTCCCTCTCCTCGTCGGTGAGCTGCGTCGAATTGCCGGCCGCCCAACGGCTGATATGACGCTGCCCGCGGTGCTCGGAGAAGATGGACGAGACCACCGGACCGTTCTCGTACGCCTTGAGCTTGGCGTCGAAGAGGGGTCTGTCTTCCCAGATGAGCGACCAGCCCTGCGCGTAGTAGAGAAGCTTGTGGAGCTTGAATGTGGTCATCGTGCCACCTTGCTCGAGCACGAACGCTGCAACATCCCCGACGCGAGCCATGGTCCGATCTCCCCTGAAAATATGACACGCGCGACATGGCGTCCGACAAGGCTTGCGCCCAGGACCCAGGCTCCTCCGGCCCATCTTCAGGAGATGGTCGCGTCACGCCAGGTTTGGCGTCGGGGAGCTTTAAGGAGCGTCACGCCGCGAGCCTGTGCTTGCACGGCTCAGCGCTGGGAGAGCGCGGCTCGAAGGACGAGCCCGACCAGGGCCTGGCAAGCGAAGCCGATGCCGGCGCCTCGCTTGGTGGCCGGGCCCTTGGCGATCACGAGGACCAGCCCGAGGCCGATGCAGCCGCCGAAGAACCCGGCCAGGAAACCCAGCGGGACGCTCCCCTGAACCTCCATGGTGGTCGAGCCTTCCCCCGCGCCCATCGGGCCTCGGTAGGCGGATCCGCCACCGAAGGCAGGGGCCGTCAGAGGGACATGGCTGACGATGCGCCAGACCGAGAACGCGAGCGCGCTCCTCGCGCAGAGGCCGAGGAGCAGGGTGAGGTAGCGCGTCTCCCTGGGGAAAGGGATCTTGGCGACGTGGAGCAGCGAGAAGAGCAGGTTGATCCCGAGCACCACGAGGACGAGGATGGCCACTCCGTCGAGCGGGCGAGCCCGGCTACGACCCAGCTCGCGCAGCGAGAGGGTGAGGGTGGCCACCGCCGCGATGTTAACGATCCCGTCGAAGAACGAGAGCGCTCGAAAGACGAGCTCCGAGTTCACGTGCGCCAGATCGACCAGGAGCCAGAGCCCTGTGAACACCACGCTGATCCCGAAGCCCAGGGCCGCGACCATCGCCAGCGCGTGACCCGGGCGCTTCTTCTGGGCCAGGAGCGCGGCTCCAGCGATCAGGAGGCCGTCGCCCGCGACGGCGAGGAGGGTGCGGATGGGAGACAGCGCCGAGTAGAGCCCATAGAAGCCGGAGCCGGCCCTCGAGAAGAGGAGCTCGTTGAGCGCGGCGTTGAAGAGGCTGAGGGCGATCAGCACCCCCCAGCCGGCGATGAGGAGCTGGAGCGGGGCTCGAAGCGGATCCGTCTGGACCGGCTGCCACATCGGCGGGGGCGGCGGCATGGGCGCTTGCATGCCCGGATGGTACGCCATCCACGCAGGGACCTTCCGGGATCGCGCCGGGCGGGCGCCGACGACCTCGCAGTCAGAGGCCGCGGACGCTGCGTTCTTCGCGGATCCGTCGACCCCGGCGCGGTCGCTGCGCTGGGCGTCACGATCTGAAAAAAAATCAGCGTGTCCGCGCGGCGATGCCATACCCTTGTCGTGGGAGCCGCCATGACACCGAAACTGCCCCGTCGCGCGCTGCTCGCGGGTACGGCCGCCGTCGCCATCCTCGCGTTCGACCCTGTCCGGCGTTCCTGGGTCACAGAGGCCCAGGCAAGCCCGGCCGGCGCCATCCGCATCCCCCGGCTCGACGGCCAGCTCACCCTCGATCCTGCGGCCATCCAGGAGGCCTCCACCGACTTCGGTCACCTGGTCACGCGCGCGCCCGTCGCGGTGCTCCGGCCAGGTTCGGAGCAGGACCTCGTCCGCGTCGTCCGCTACGCGAACGAGCATGGCATCGTGGTCGCCGTGCGCGGGCAAGCCCACTCCGTGTTCGGCCAGGCCCAGGCGCCCGCGGGTCTCGTCATCGACTCGCGCCCGCTCAACGCCATCAGCCCCGTGGGGGCCGACCACGTGGTCGCGCAGGCCGGCGCCACCTGGCGCGAGGTCGCGCTGGCCGCGCTGGCGTCCGGGCTCACCCCCCGAGTGCTCACCGACTACCTGGATCTGTCGGTCGGCGGGGTCCTGTCGGTCGGTGGCGTGGGCGGCGCGACGCACCGGTACGGGTTCGTCGTGGACAACTGCATCGCGCTGAAGGTCGTGACCGGTGAAGGGCGCCTGGTGACCTGCTCGCCGACCTCGAACGCGGGGCTGTTCCTCTCGGTGCTGGGCGGCCTCGGCCAGTTCGCGCTCATCGTCGAGGCCACGATCCGCCTCCAGCCTGCGCCGAGCTTCGCTCGCGTCTACCAGCTGATCTACTCCGATCTGGCGACCTACCTGGCGGATCAACGCATCGCGCTCGCCGCAAGCGCGACGGGCGGCTTCGATTTCTTGCAGGGCCAGGTGGTCCCGGCCCCTGGCGGCGGCTGGCAATACGTGCTTCAGGGGGCGGCCTGGTTCTCGCCTCCCGGCGCGCCCGACGACGCGGCCCTCCTCTCGGGCCTCACCCCGCTCGCCACCCAGATCGTCGACGCGCCCTACTTCGCCTGGCTGGACCGGGTGAGCTCGTACGTGACCTCCTGGCAGGAGAACGGCTTCTGGGATTCGGCTCACCCCTGGTCCGATATCTTCCTCCCCGACAGCGTGGTGGACGCCTACGCCTCGAGCACCTTCGCCGGGCTCACCCCGGACGACGTCGGGGCCGGGGTGATCCTGCTCTATCCGTTCAGGCGCTCCAACCTCGCTCGCCCCTTCGTGCGCGTCCCCGACGAGCAGACCCTCTGGTTCTTCGATATCCTGCGCTTCCCGCCCCCCGTTCCCGGGCTCGCGGACGTCCAGCTCCAGGACAACCGTCGCCTCTACGACAGCGCCCGCGCCGTCGGCGGTACTCGCTACCCGATCAGCGCGGTCGCGTTTTCCCGGCGCGACTGGGTGGACCACTATGGCCCGCTTTGGTGGGCGTTCCTGCTGCAGAAGCTGCGCTTCGACCCACGGCGTGTGCTCACCCCGGGGCAGGGGATCTTCCCAGGATCGGGGGGCCCCTCGGCGTCATGAGCTCCTCGGGAGCATGGAATCTGGGAGGCGCATGAAGTGGACCTGGGCACATGCTCGCTCTCGGCGCTGTGCGGAGCTCCTTGAATGAGCGAGATAAAGCCCGAGCTCAAGGACTCCGACGCCAAGCACTGCCAGGTGACGTGGGAGAAGCTCTACGTCTGCTACGCGATTGGCGAGGCGTCGACCGCCAACATCGAGAAGCTTTGCCGCAACCTGGACATGTTCGCTCGCCAGCAGCGAGGGATCGCCTTCGTGCTGGCCACCAGGGACACCACGCGCCCTCCTTCGGAGGAGTCCAGGCGGCTGGTCCGGCAGGTCTTCACTCGAAACCGCGACAACATCGCCTGCGTCGCCATCTGCGTCGAGGCCGTGGGCTTCTCGAGCGCGATCATCCGCGCGGTGACCTCCGCGCTCTTCGTCCTGTCGCAGCCTGGCCTGAAGGTGCGGTTCTTCTCGAGCATGAACGAGAGCGTGCCCTGGGTGGCCGAGTCCGTCGGAATGGCCACCCAGGACGTGAGGAGCGTCTACTATTATTGTCGTGAAATCGTGGGTCAGTGAAGGCCTGGCTCGATAGAGAACGATGGGCCAACGGAACGCAGATCGCGAGAGGGAGTGTTCGATGTCGACCGAAAAATTAGATCTGGCACGCCTTCGACGGGACGTGGTGGCAGCCGCCAACCTGGCCGATGTCCAGCACGACGAATCGCGCATCCAGCGTGTCCTCGAGGTCTTCTCCGAGGGCTTCGGGAGCGCCGCCGTCGAGCTCCGCACAACCACGCGGCCGCGCGAGGAGCGGACCCTCTCGTACCGGTACATCGAGCTCGGCCATCCCCCCGATCCTTCCCGGATGGCCGTCGACGCCGGCCTCCTCCAGCCCGGAGGTCGCCCCGTCGATCGGCTGATCGGAGAGCTCCAGGGCAAGCTGGCCATCCAGGGCTACGGCGTCGACGCCGAGGCGAGCTACGGCCTGGAGAAGATATGGCCGTTCTTCACGGTCAACTACCCGATGGATCACGTGCTCGAACTCGAGGAGCTGCCCGACGCCTTCCGTGACAACCCGCGGTACTTCGATCGCTACGGCCTCACTCATTTCAGCATCGTGGCGGCCGACTACCGTCACGAGACGGCCAACCTGTATTTCTTGGTCCAGAAGCCGGGGCAATACACCCCTCAGACGATCGCGAGCATGATCCGCGACGCGGGCGGCGAGGTGCCCCCTCCGCACGTGCTCGACTACATCGCGAACATGGTCGCCATAAACGTCACGTGCTCGTGGAGATCGGAGGAGATCGAGCGCGTCTGCTTCTACGTCCCCACGGTCCAGCCTCCCTTCGTCCCGGCGTGGGAACACCCGCTCCTCGCGCGGATGGTGAACGAGACCCCCATCGTTGCCGCCCATCGTGCGTTCATCGTCGGGTGGGCCTTCGGTCGCACGGGCTCCTATACCAAGCTCGAGATCGACTACACCGGCACGACCATGGAGGCGTTCCACCGCTGGACGACCATCCCCGAGGGCCCCCCGTCGAGCAGGGGAGGCCGCCAGGAGCTCCAAGGCCTTCCGCGGCCGGCCGATCTACACGGGTGAGCTCGAGGAGCCGGAAGATCCAGAGCCGCACAACCGGGCATGACGTCCGCGGCTCGTTCAGAGCTTGCGGGCGAGCATCATGCCGTCGCGGACCGAGAGGAGCACGTTCTCGACGCGCGGATCTCGGGCGACGCGCTCGTTGAAGGCCTTGATGGCCAGGGTGGACGCGCTCCGGTCGCTCTCGTCCACGACCTGGCCGCTCCAGAGCGTGTTGTCGGCGACCAGGAGCCCGCCGCTCCTCAGCCTGGGAACCAGGGCCTCGTAGTAATCGATGTAGTGCTCCTTGTCGGCGTCGATGAACGCGAGGCAAAAAGGAGCGTCGTCCGTGAGGCTCCGAAGTGTATCCAGGGCCGGGCCCAGGCAAATCCTGATCTTCTTCCCGTGGGGCGTCCTGTCGAAGAAGCCCCTGGCGATCCCGGTCACCTCGGGGTCGACGTCGCAGGTCACGAGCTCCCCGTCGTCGGGGAGGGCCTCGGCCATGCAGAGGGCGGAGTAGCCGGTGAACGTGCCGATCTCGATCACCCTCCGGGCGCTCGAGATCGCGACAAGCATCTTCAGCAAGGTCCCCTCCACCCTGCCGACTTGCATCTGAGGGCTCTGGACCGTCTCGTAGGTGAGGTCGCGTAGCTCGTCGAAGATCGAGGGCCGGGGGCGGGTGTGATCGTGGATGTAACGTTCGAGCTCGAAGGAGAGGAGTGGCTTCATGGAGGCCTCGACTTTCCCCACGAGGGTGCCCTGTTTTCAGGCTCCATGAAATCCGCAAAGGGTGGCTTTTGCTACCCGTGGCGAACCGGAGCGTGGGCCTGGAAAATCTTCGGATCCTCTGGCCGATAAGCTGCGAAACTCCTGGCTCAGCTCTCGTACCCCTAGCCAACGAAGACACATGTCCAGACCTCGCTCCCCGCGCGCTCCTCGCCCACACGCATCGCTGCTGCTCCTCCTCGCGCTCGCCGGCGCAGGGCTCTCGGGCTGCGGCGGGGGCCATGAGGAGCCCCAGACCAGCAAGCTCCCTGTCCCCGTGAAGGTGCGCGCCGTGGCCGCACCCAGCTCGCAGGGGGCGGCCCGCTACTCCGGCACCCTCGAGCCCGCGACCCGGGTGGACATGGCCTTCAAGGTCGGGGGCTATATTCGCGAGATCGCCCAGGTGAAGGGGCAAGGAGGGGCGCCCCGCAAGATCCAGGAGGGCGACTGGGTCACCAGGGGGACCGTGCTGGCGGTGGTGCGCGAGTCCGACTACGAGCAGCAGCTGGGATCGGCCAAGGCCGGGCTGGCCGAGGCCACCGCCAACCAGAAGCAGGCGCAGCTCGACTACGAGCGCGCCAGCAAGCTGCTGGCTGGAAATAGCGTCTCCAGGGCGGAGGTGGACAACGCCAACGCGAGGCTCGAGCTCGCCAACGCCCGGGTCGACGGCGCCAGATCCCGCGCCAGCGCCGCCCAGATCTCCCTGGGCGACTGCGTCCTGCGCGCGCCCATGGACGGCGTCATCCTCAAGCGCGCCGTCGAGGTCGGCTCCCTGGTGGCGCCCGGCTCGGTGGGCGTGGTGCTGGCCGACACCAAGACGATCAAGGTGGTGTTTGGCGCGCCCGACTCGCTGCTTGAAAAGCTCAAGCTGGGCGGGAGCGTGGTCGTGACGCTCGAGGCCGTCCACGGCGAGATCTCGGGCAAGATCACCCGCATCGCGCCGTCGGCGGATCCCAAGAGCCGCGTCTTCGACGTCGAGGCCAGCATCCCCAACCCGACCGATCAGCTCAAGGTGGGCATGGTCGCGTCCCTCAAGCTGCCCGAGGGCGCGGCCGCCACCCTGTCTCTGACCTTGCCCCTCACCGCTGTGGTCCGCTCCCCGCACGATCCTCGAGGCTTCGCCGTCTACGTGGTGGAGGGCGAGGCCGGCAAGGAGGTGGCGCGGCAACGCGACGTCAAGCTCGGCACCGTGCTCGGCAATTCGGTGCTCGTCACCGAGGGCCTGAAGAGCGGAGACCGCGTGGTGTCGATGGGAGCGACCCTGGTCATCGACGGCGGGCCCATCCGGATCATCCCCTGAAGGGTCAGGCACCCGGCCGTGTGGTCCGCATGAATACAACGCTGATATTCGATCTGGATTGAAGATGTCCCAAGGCAAGAGCGACGAAAAAGCAATCCGCGAGACGCGCAACACGGCCCGCTACTTCACCGAGAATCGCCACGTGGCGTGGGTGATACTGGTGGCCACCCTCGTCTGGGGCATCTTCGGGTACGTGAAGATGCCCAAGCGCAAGGACCCGGAGGTCGCCGTGCGCTCGTGCGCCGTCCTGGCGGCCTGGCCCGGCGCCACCGCCGAGATGATCGAGGATCTCATCACCCGGCGGATCGAGGAGAAGATCGCCGAGAACTCCAAGATCGAGAAGATCGAGTCCAACACCCGGAGCGGGGTCACCGTCGTCAATATCACCCTCCAGGAGGGGGTGAAGGACACGGGCAAGGAGTTCGATGACATCAAGCTCAAGCTCGACACCCTGCGCAACTTGCCAAGAGGCTCCCAGCCCATCCAGTTCATCAAGGATTTTGGCGACGTCACGGCGCTCATGCTCACGGTGGCCAGCCCCAAGGTCGGCGACATCGAGATACAGCTTCGCGCCGACTCCCTCCGGAAGGGCATCGAGGAGGCGCGCGCCCGCCCCCCCGCGGCCACCGGACGCCGCGGGTCGCTGGCCTATGCCTTCCCGGCCACGCTCGATCCCAGGTCCCTCCGCCGCGTCGTCGAGCAGATGGGGGAGTACGCCGTGTCGCACGATCTGGCGCGCGACATGCGCCTCTTCGAGGGCCCGGGGTTCCTCGGGATCGACGTGGACACCCAGGCCGACGAGAAGACCATCCGCGAGGGGGCGCTCCGCTTCCTCCAGGACCGGATGCGCACCTCGGAGCTGCACCCCGACGTGTGGCGAGCCGTGATCGTCTTCGATCCCAAGGAAACCGAGGACAAGCTCCGCGCCGTGGCCGAGAGCAAGTACTCCTACCGGGAGCTCGACGACTTCACCAACGACATCAAGCACCGGCTCCAGGGCGTGCCCGAGGTGTCCAAGGTGCAGCGCTCCGGCGTGCTGGCCGAGCGGATCTTCCTCGATTTCTCCCAGGAGCGCCTGGCCTCCTACGGCATCCAGCCCTCCCAGATCTCCGACGCCATCGCCGCGCGCAACATCACGTCCCCGGGGGGCGTCATCGAGATCCAGGGCAAGAGCGTGAGCATCGATCCCTCGGGCGAGCTCCACTCCGAGAACGAGATAGGCGACGTCCTGGTCTCCACGTCGACCTCGGGCGCCCCCGTGTACCTGCGCGATCTGGTCGAGATCAGCCGGGACTACGAGAGCCCAGCCCCCTTCCTCAACAAGTACACCTGGCGCGACAAGGACGGTAAATGGCAGCGCACCCGCGCGGTGACGCTGGCCGTCTCGATGCGCTCGGGCCGGCAGATAGGCCAGTTCGGCCAGAACGTGGACCGGGCCCTCGAGGAGGTGCGGCAGTTCCTCCCCGAGGATCTGGTGATGGCCCGCACCTCGGATCAGCCCAGGCAGGTGGAGGAGAACCTCGATCTCTTCATGACCAGCCTCTACGAGGCCGTGGTCCTGGTGGTCCTGGTGGCGCTCGTGGGGTTCTGGGAGTGGCGCTCGGCCCTCCTGATGGCGCTCTCCATCCCCATCACCCTGCTCGGCACCTACGGGCTCATGTACCTGGTGGGCCTCGATCTCCAGCAGGTCTCGGTGGCCTCGCTGATCATCGCCCTGGGGCTGCTGGTCGACGATCCCGTGGTGGCCGGCGACGCGATCAAGCGCGATCTGGCGCTGGGCCACCCCCCCGTGATCGCCGCCTGGCTCGGGCCCACCAAGCTGGCCAGGGCCATCCTGTTCGCCACCATCACCAACATCGTGGCCTACCTGCCCTTCCTGATCCTCCCCGGCGACACTGGCAACTTCATCTTCTCGCTCCCGGTCGTGCTCACGGCCTCGCTGGTGGCGTCGCGCCTCGTATCCATGACCTTCATACCGCTGCTCGGCTACTACCTCTTGCGCCCCGGCAAGAAGGAGCTCTCTCCCCAGGAGCGGCGCAACCAGGGATTCGGCAAGGTGTACTCCCGGGTGGCCGGCTGGGCGATCGACAACCGCTGGAAGGTGCTCCTGGCCTCGGCCGTCCTGGTGAGCTTCGGTATGATGGGCGCTCGCTCCCTCAGGACGGCGTTCTTCCCCAAGGATCTCTCTTATCTCTCCTACGTGGACGTCTGGCTCCCCGAGGACGCGCCCATCTCTGCCACCAACGATGTGGTGCGCCGCGCGGACGAGGTGATACGCACCACGGTGGAGCAGTATGGCAAGGAGCACCCCGAGAAGGGCGGCAAACCCAGGGATATCCTGAAATCGATCACCACCTTCGTGGGCGGCGGCGGCCCCCGCTTCTGGTTCTCGGTGGCGCCCGAGCAGCAGCAGCTGAACTACGCCCAGCTCATCCTCGAGGTCAAGGACAAGCACGACACCTCCCATATCATCGACCCGCTCCAGAGGGCGCTCTCCGCCGAGATCCCGGGGGCGCGGCTCAACGTGCGCCAGCTCGAGTCCGGGAAGGCGGTCGGGGCGCCCGTCGCCGTCCGGGTCTCCGGAGAGAGCATCGCCGTGCTCCGAGCCATTGCCGAGAGGACCAAGACCGTATTCCGGGCCGCGCCCCACGCCGAGCGTATCCGCGACGACTGGGGCGCCGACAGCTTCCAGGTAAAATTCGAGATCGACCCCGATCGGGCGAACCTGGCGGGGGTGACCAACCTGGACGTGGCCAGCTCGTCGGCCGGCAACATGAACGGCAACGTGATCGGGGCGCTGCGCGAGGAGGAGCGCCAGATCCCCATCGTGGGCCGCCTCCGCGCCGCCGAGCGGGCTCACCTCTCCGACGTGGAGAACCTCTACGTCGAGGGCGGCCGCTCCGGCCGGAGGGTGCCGCTGCGCCAGATATCGACCCTGGGATACGGGATGATCACCCAGAAGATCCTGCGCCGTAACCACTACCGCACCATCACCATCTCGGCCTTCCCTGCCCACGGCCGCCTCGCCTCCGAGGTGATGAAGGAGGTCTCCGCCCCCATCCAGGAGCTTGCCGGGGATCTGCCGCCTGGCTACCGCCTGGAGGTCGGCGGCGAGGCGGAGGACCAGAAGCGGGGCTTCGGCGATCTGGCCGTGGTGCTGCTGATCTCCATCTCGGCCATCTTCATGGCCCTGGTGATCCAGTTCAAGAACGCGGTGAAGCCGCTCATCGTCTTCGCGGCCATCCCTTACGGGATCATGGGGGCCCTGGTGAGCCTGGCCGTCATGAGGGCCCCCTTCGGGTTCATGGCCTTCCTGGGGATCATCAGCCTCATCGGCGTCATCGTCAGCCACGTCATCGTGCTCTTCGACTTCATCGAGGAGAAGCACGAGGAGGGCGAGCCGCTCCGGGAGGCCCTGATCGACGCGGGCATCCTCAGGCTCCGGCCCGTGATGATCACGGTGGGCGCCACGGTGTTCGCGCTCTTCCCGCTGGCCTCGCACGGAGGTCCCCTCTGGGAGCCCCTCTGCTACGCCCAGATCGGTGGCCTCACGGTGGCCACCTTCATCACCCTGCTGATCGTGCCGGTGCTGTACGCGATCGTGGTCCTGGATCTAAAGCTTGTGTCATGGGAGGTCCCCGGGAAAAAAGACTGAATGGAGCGCCGCGCCGCGGCGTGGTACGCAAGGCGCCATGGACGAACGAAAGACCGGTCGAGAGCTGCTCGCCGAGAAGGGCCTCCTCAAGGACGTCGTGGCCATCCTGGTCGATGGCAAGACCGTCGATCTCCACACGCCCATCGATCCGGCGGCGCCCATCACGCCGATCCTCGCGGTCGATCCCAGGGGCCTCGACGTCATCCGTCACTCCACCGCGCACGTCATGGCGGACGCCGTGCAGCGGCTCTTTCCCGGCACCAAGGTCACCATCGGCCCGGCCATCGAGGACGGCTTCTATTACGATTTCGACAAGCCTGGCGACGCCTTCACCGACGAGGATCTCTCCAGGATCGAGGCCTCGATGCTGGAGGTCATCGGGAAAAAATCCTCCTTCCGCCGGGTCGCGGTCTCCCGCGAGGAGGCCCTGGCCAGGTTCCGCGGCATGGGCGAGAGCTTCAAGGTGGAGATCATCGAGCGCATCCCCGAGGGCGAGGAGATCAGCCTCTATTTCCACGGCGAGCCAGGCCAGGAGTGGGTCGACGTCTGCGAGGGCCCCCACGTCCCCAACACCGGCTTCCTCAGGGCGATCAAGCTGACCCACGTGGCCGGGGCCTACTGGCGGGGCGACGAGCGCAACCCGATGCTCCAGCGCATCTACGGCACCGCCTTCCCCTCGAAGGAGGCGCTCGCGGAGCACCTCGAGCTCGTGGCTCTGGCCAGGGCGCGCGACCACCGCAAGCTGGGCAAGGAGCTCGATCTCTTCTTCTTCGACCCCGTGTCGCCCGCGATGCCCTTCTTCCTCCCCAAGGGCGCCTACGTCTACAACGCGCTCATCGGCTATGTGCGAGGCCTCTACGAGGAGCAGGGCTACGAGGAGGTCATCACCCCCCAGGCCTTCGATCCCAGGCTCTTTCGCACCAGCGGCCACCTCGGCAACTACAACGAGAACATGTTCCGCCTGTGGACCGAGGATCAGCTGGGCCTCCTCGAGGGGGGAGAGAGCGCCCTCTCGGGGAAGAGCGACGCCGAGAAGAAGCACTGGTACGAAACCCTCCGGGACGTGGGCTTTGCGCTAAAGCCCATGAACTGCCCGAGCCACTGCGTCATCTTCGGCTCTCGCAGGCGCTCTTACCGGGAGCTGCCCTGGCGCGTGGCCGACTTTGGCCGGCTCCACCGCTACGAGCGAGGCGGCGTGGTGCACGGCCTGTCGAGGGTGCGCACCTTCTGCCAGGACGACGCCCACATCTTCTGCACCCGAAAGCAGGTGCCCCAGGAGATAGAGCAGTTCATCGGCTTCCTGAACCTGGTCTACAAGGCGTTTGGCTTCGAGCGGGTCGATATCAAGCTGGCGACGCGCCCCGACAAGCGCATAGGCTCCGAGGCCGACTGGGACGAGGCCGAGGGGGCGCTCGCGCTGGGGCTCGAGAACGCCGGCTTGCCCTTCGAGCTCGCCCCGGGCGAGGGCGCCTTCTACGGCCCCAAGGTGGAGTTTCATATCCACGACGCCCTCAAGCGCAGCTGGCAGCTCGGCACCATCCAGTACGATCCCAACCTGCCCGAGCGCTTCGAACTCGGCTATGTCGCGGAGGACGGGAAGGAGCACCGCCCCGTCATGCTGCACAGGGCGATCCTGGGCTCGCTCGAGCGGTTCTTCAGCGTCTACCTGGAGCACTCGGGCGGCAATTTCCCCGCGTGGATCGCGCCCAGGCAGGCCATCGTCCTCACCGTGAGCGAGAAGGCTGACGACTATGCCCGCGAGGTCGTTGCCAGGCTCAAGGCGAGGGAGCTCCGCATCGATGTGGACACCAGCGCCGACAAGCTGGGCGCCAAGATCCGTAATGCCCGCCTGGCGCGTTATCCCTATATGCTGGTCGTGGGCCAGCGGGACGCCGAGGCGGGGACGGTGGGGGTACGCTCTCGCGACAAGGGCGAGCTGGGCGCCATGCCCGTCCTGGCCTTCGCCGAGCACCTCCTCGCCGAAGCCAGGCCCCCTCGCGGCTGAGGGGCGCCGTGGCAAGCTCGCTCGGCCCCTGCGGATCCCTTGGGCGCCTCCGCCGAGGCGCCCGGGCCTCGGCGCTGGCCTCCGGCCTCGTCTTGGTCCTCGGCGCCAGCCGGGCGAGGGCCTTCGACGACGACGAGAAGCCGGGGACCCTCAGCGCGCCGACGGTGTTCATCGGCGGGCGCACCACCATGACGGCGATCCAGTCCGGCACCCGCCGGGAGACCAGCTACGGGGGCCTCTTCGTGACGAGCGCCTCCTTCCACGGCACCCAGGGGACCTACAGCTCGCTCCGGGGCTCGTTCATCGGGGCCATAGGCTCCGGCACCGCCACCGTGGAGGGCTGGCTGAGGGGCGCGCTCACCTTCGGATTGCTCTTGCCCCTCCTGCCTCGCCGCGGCTTCTTTGCCCGGGTGGGCTTTGGAGGCGAGCTCCAGGGCAATGCCAACTACTATTTTTCGCGCCTCGAGATCCCGCTCGGGGAGGTGGGCTGGCAGTACGTCGAGGGGGAGCGCCTCATCGAGGTGGGGGTGCGCTCCGCGCCGGTCCTGGCGGGGCTCTACCACGTGGAGGGCACTCACCCCAGGAGCCTCGGGATCAGCCCGGAGTACGGCGCCTACTTCTCGGCCAGGACCGTGGGGCTACGCAGCGAGATATCGGCGGTCATGATCGACCAGAGCTCCAGGGCCGCAGAGGATATCCCCCCTCGCCCCGTTCAGATGTTCCGTATCCTGATCTGCGGCTTCGGCATCGGCGGAGCGCTCACCATGTGCGGCGACGGCCAGATCATGCGGGTCCCCAGCGGCGGCTACAGCGAGGGCCCGCTCGCGGGCTCACGGGTCTTCTATCTGGGCCTGACGCTGGGCATAGGCCAGACCTTCCGCCCCCCCAGGACCGAGGACTGAGGTGGTTGAAAGTAGGCGGATAGGGGAGCGAGCAGCCGTGTTAGGCAGACCTGCCCGAAGAGCTTAGGGTGGGCAGGGTGTGTTGACAAAGGTTACTGGCTCATTTAGGTGGTGCGAATGACACGGGTCATCTTTTTTCTTGCGGATTCCACTGAAGTGCGCCGGGCTTTCATGGGTTGGCGACGTCCGGTCTCGAAGCCGCAAATCAAGCAGAAATCTCATCCGTTCACGGGGCAATCCATTCATGTGAAGATATGGACGATCGACCCTGATGATCGCGATCCCCGACCCGACTCGTTTCCAGGTGTCACTCTTGGCGATCGCCTAGGCTCGCTTCGCCACAGCTTCATGAGAAACGTAGATCCGCCAGCTCTCGCCGCCTTGACACAAATCCTTCTGGGGGGTGAGTTCGAGACATGTCTCGATCAGATCATCGAGCCCCCTGCGCTATTGGACCCTGCAAGGGTAGAAGAAGATCGGCTCTGCGTTCTGCCCGACAGCTTGGTTCATGCACTCCGTATATCCGAAGATGGCGGGCTTAAGAGTACGGCGCAGCGGATGTCCGAAATGCTCCCGGAACTTACGGGAGGAACATGGAACCTGCAAGACTGTGCTCGAGTCGTAGGAGAACTGCGGAATCTGGCCCGTGAAGCAATATTGGCGAACAAACGGGTTTACTATTACGTTTTCGCTTGATGTCGTGTTGGCTAAGCCGCCGAACAATGTGATGAAGCTGACGTTCGCCGCGCCAAATCCGGGCGCAGCAAAGCGGCTCGGGCGAGAGGTGCGAAACTTCGTCAACACCACGTGGAGCAAGCATGGGTTCGACATCATCGAGGTCGGTGACGACCGTGCCAAGAATCCGTACGAGTGGCGAGGCATCAACCTCCTCGGCTTCGCCTTGATGCAGGCGCGCGCAGCTCATGAACGGGAACTCGCTATCGGGTCCCGCCTAACACTACCGCGAGAGGTTGCCCGCGCTACTCACGCAGACCTCACCCCCCGACCCCCTCTCCCACGCTGCCCTTGTAAAAACCGTGGCGCTGGGAGAGGGGGAGCGCAAGAGACACCTGGAGTCAAAAGACTCCTTGTGAACCGCCCCTCTCCAGCGCCACGGCCTGCACAGAGGTCGCGCGGGAGAGGGGCACGCGGCAAAACGCGGTAGGTGCGAGGGGGTG
>SXGT01432781.1_pt1 | contig 28467 bp, 23 predicted proteins | sample 3176221 | NCBI WGS metagenome assembly SXGT01 (sample SAMN11356862, study PRJNA531348) | freshwater metagenome | isolation source: freshwater sample F1-120 | place: China: Fuxian Lake, Yuxi | collected 2017-12-25 | reverse complement strand
GAGCAAAACCCTGGCCTTCTCGGCGCTGGGCGGCGCCATCGGCCCGGTCCTGGCCGGCTACCTGGCCGGGGTGTCCATCAGCGCCCCCTTTCTGGTCAGCGGTCTGCTGGTGGCCCTCTCGGCCGGCGTGCTCACCTCCTTGCGGCTAAAAACCAACCGACACGAGGAGGAGGCCGTCCCGCTGGCCGCCGTACCCGCCCGCTGAGCCCGGGGCCACCCCTCGAAAGCCCCCGTTTCCATCTTAATTTCTTTATATTATAGCGCCCTCAAACAAGGAGCCTGCTATGTACGTGCTCTTGCTGGCGCTGGTCTTTGCCGGCGCCCTCTGCCCGGCCGGGGCGGATATCCAATACACCGAGGAGATCTCCAACTCCGGCCTGGGGCCCAAGAAGGTGGGGGCCCGCAAAACCACCAACAGCATCTACATCAAAGGGACGCGGCAAAAGGTCCGCAGCCAGATCGAGACCAGCAAGGAACTGGCCCAGGCCCTCGAGAAGGAGGGCAAACCCCTCAACAGCAGCACCATCCTGCGCCTGGATGCGGCCAAACTCTACAAGGTGGACCACCTGCGTCAGACCTACGCGCAGGAGGTGTTGCCCGCCCCCGCTGCCAAGACCACCGCCAAGGCTGCCGCCGCCAACCCCAACGCCCCGGAAATCCAGTTCGAGGTCAAGGCCCTGCCCGATACCAGCCGTATCGAGGGTGTGCTCTGCCGGCGGGTGGCGGCCCAGATGAAGGCCCGCTATTACCAGCCGGGCACCAAGACCCTGCGCAAGGAGAACCGTTACCTGTACCAGGCCTGGATCGCCAAGGACTTCCCCGGCTACCAGGAGATCGAACGTTTCCAGCAGCTGCAGGCCCAGAAGACCTCCTTCCCCCCTCTGATCAGCGGCGACCTGGCCCAGTTGCAGGGTATCGTCGAGGACTACGACCAGTTGGCCGAAAAGGCAGCCGCCAAAGAACTCGACGGTTTGGTGCTGGAGTCGGTACTCAAGGTCTTCGTCAACAGCGGCAAAGGCGAGGAGCAGATCTTCCAACTGGGCCGCAAGATCCGGGGCCTCTCCTATACGGCCCTGCCCGATTCGATCTTCGAAGTGCCCAAGGACCTGAACCAGATCAAGAAATAGCCGATGACCCGCCGCCGCGCCGCCTGGCTGGGCCTGGCCCTGGGCCTGGTCCTGGGCCTGGTCCTGCTGGTGCTGGCCACTCCCGTGGGCCCCTGGCTGGTGGGCCGGGGACTGGTGAGCTTGGCCCCTCATTGGGGGTGGCAACTGTACCTGGGCCAGACTTCGGGCGCCCTGGCGGGCACGGTTTCGGTCGCCGACCTGCGGCTCTCCAGCCCCGGAGACAGCCTGCACTTCGCGCTCGACCGAGGTTCCTTCTCCCTCTGGCAGTACGCCTTGAATCTGCAGAACCCGGTGTTGCGGCTGAGGCTGGGCGCGACCACCGACAGCAGCGCCGCCGACACCGCCGGCCTGCGACTCCCGGTCTCCTCCTTTCCGAGGCTGGACCTCAGCGGCGGGGCGTTCCATCTTTCCCAGCCCGACAGCTTCCAGATTCACCTCGAAGACCTGGAGGCCCACTACCAGCCCACCGGCGACACCGCCGGCACCCTGCAGCTGAAGCTCACCCGCTGGCAGGTGATCCAGGGTGGCCTGGAACAGGCCGGCGGCGGCCTCGAGGCCGAGTTGCAGGTGGAGCCGGCGCGGCTCGCCCTGGCGCGGCTCCAGGCTCAAATACACAGCGGCCAGACCCAGTTCGACACCCAGGCCCGCGGCGCCCTGGGGCTGGGCCGCCGGTGGCCTGCCTCCTTCCAGATCGACACCGACCTGCGGGCCGATTCGCTGCGCGCCCGGCTGAACCTCGAATTGGAGGGGACCCTCAGCCCCCTGGATACCCGCCTGCTCCTGCTCGGCCAGCTGGAGGTCCCCACCCTAGGCCCGCTCGCCCTGCGGGCCCGCGGCAGCCTCGATTCGGCACGCGCCGTGGCCGACTCGCTCCAGTTAGAAGCCGCCGGTGGCCAGGCTCTGGGCCAGCTGGCCTACACCCTGGCCACCGACAGCCTGGCGCTGCAGCTGCGCCTCGACCACCTCGATTTGGCGCGCCTGAGTTCGGCCAGGGGCCAGGTGGATGGTCTGCTCCAGCTGCAAGCCAACCTGCAGGCAGAGCACTACACCGGCGACCTCGAGTTGTGGGGCCGCCAGCTCGAGACCCTGCCTGGCCCCCCGCTGGATGCCCAATTCCAGGCCAGGCTGCACCCCGGCCATCTGCTCGAAGCCAGCCTCGACTCCCGCCTTGGCCGCCTAGAGGCCAGGGGACCTATCAGCCCTGCCGGGCCATACGATCTGCAACTGGGCGGCACCCTCGATCCCAGCACCTTGCTCGGGTACGCCGCCGCGCCGGTGCAGCTGAAAGGCTGGGCCCGCCCCGACTCGCTACAGCTGCACCTGGACAGCCCCCACCTGCCCTTGCAAGGCATCCACCTGGGCCCGGTGCAGGCCGATTTAGCACTGATCGCCGGACATCTACTCAGCGCCAACCTGGCCCTGGCCAGCACCCAACTGCACGCCCGGCTGCACACCGATCTGGCGGCCAGCCGGCTTGACTCCCTGGTCGTCGAGCTGGCCTCCCTGCCCCTGGAGCAACTCGATGCCGAACTGGCCGGCACCCTGCATGGAAGGCTGCACGCCAGCGGCACCTTGGACCTGGCGGCCCTGCGCCTGGGCGGCCAACTCCAGCTCGTCGATGCCGCCTACCAGGGCTGGCAGGCAGGCGATCTAGGGGTGGAGCTACAATACACCGGCCAACACGCCCAGCTCCTCCTGCAGGGCCAGGGTCTGCGGGCGCTTTGTACGCTCGATAAGGGAGAACTTCTCGAAAGCCGCTTCGACCTGGACCAGGCCCTTTTCCGCCGCGGCCAGGCCGACAGCCTCGCCCTCTCGGGCCGCCTGCACCTGAAAGGCCCGATCTCGCACCCCGAGAGGATCGCCGCCGAAGGCCTGCTTTCCCGCCTGGCCCTTTATCAGGATAGCTGGGTGATCCGCACGGCCGACACCCTCCGCTTTGGGTACGCCGATCAGCGCTTGCGCTGCGAATCCTTCATCCTCCAGACCCCGGCCGGCTTGCTGCGCCTGGACGGCAGCCTCAGCCCAGACCTGCTGGCCGTCGAGGGCCGGATCGCCGCACTGGATCTGAGCAACTGGTCGCCGGCCATCACCGGAACCGGGCAGCTGCACTTCGCCCTGGGCGGCACGGCCAGCCACCCGCAGCTGCAGGCCCAGGCCACCCTTGACCAGCTCCAGCTAGACGGCAATACGCTGGGCCAGGTCGAGGCCCGCCTGGCCATGACCGACACCCTCCGCTTCGCCGCCCACCTGGAGCAGGATCAGGACCCGGAACGGGAGTTCTCATTCGAACTGGAGATCCCCACCGCCCCCCTCCTCGCGGCTGTCGACACCACCGCTGCCCAACTGCACCTGCGCCTGCACGCCCGCCAGGCCGACCTGCGCGCCCCACTCAGCCTGCTGCTGGCCGACAGCCTGGGCGGGCGCCTGAGTCTAGACGGCGATCTGCACCTACCCCTGGCCCTGCTAGCCGACAGCCGCCGCTGGCAGGACCTGGCAGGGCAGGTGTGCTTAGACCAGCTGCAGCTCGACAAACCAGGGTTGCGCCTGCACCTGCCGGACCAGGCACCGGCCACCGTCACCCTGGGCAGCGACCACCTCCAGATCCAGGGACTCGAATTGCTGCTGGAGCGCTTTGATCCGTCGGTCAATCGCCTGCTGCCGGCCGGTGCCCTGAGCCTCAGGGGGGTTTTCTCCCCCAGCATCCCCTCGCAGTTGCAGCTGGACCTGCGCGGCCTCGACCTACGGGCCCTGGACACCTGGAACCAAGAGGAAACCGGCATGCCTGCCGGCCAGGCCAGTCTGCAGGCGCGTTTTTCCGGCACCCTGGCCGACCCCGACCTAGACGCCGGGCTCGAGATCCTCACCGAGGAGTTGGGCCGGCTCGAGGGCCGTTTCCGCGGCGACGCCGGCAAGGGGGATCTGCAACTGGAGTGGCTGGCGCTCAGCGGCGACAGCCTCGAGGTCAAGGCCCAGCTTCCCTGGAACCTGAACGACGGCCTGGTCCACTGGGACCGCGGCCAGCTGCAGGCCTACTGCAGCGGTTTCAGCCTGCTGCCCTTGCTCGATCAGCTGCCCCAATTCGAGCGCCTCGACGGCACCCTGAGTATGGACCTGGCGGTGGCCGGCTTCGACGACCACCTGCTGCTGAAGGGCTGGGCCGCGGTCGAGGATGCCGAGTTGCGGCCCCTGGACGTCAAACCCTCGTACTTCTTTCCCGCAGGCCGCATCGAATTCGCCGGCCGGCGCGGCGAATTGCGCAACTTCGTCGGCCGCCCACTCAAAGGGGAAGGACGCGTTGAGCTGAGCGGCTATGTGGAGCTGGCGACCCTCGACTCGCTGACCTACGACCTGCATCTGCAGGCCCAGGACCTGCCGCTCAACTACGACGATGTCTTTGTAGCCCCGGGCATCGATATCCCCGATGCCAGCCTCAGCAGCACCGCCACCGGTTCCCTCTTCCGCGCTCAGGTGCGCATCGACCACGCCCAGGCCGAGGTGCCACTTTTCGACCCCAGCGCCCCGCCGGTGCCACCTCCCCCGGCGGCCGTGCGCGATCCCTTCCTCGAAAACATGCAGGTGGAGATCACCATCAACCTGCGCGACCTGCAGGTGGAGAACGAACTGACCGAATTGCAGGTCGAGGGTTTCTCCCGCATCTACGGCAGCTTTTACAGCCCCCAGTTCCAGGGAGGGATGGAGATCGCGGCAGGCAAGGTGGCGATGCTCAACAGCGAGTTCTCCTTTCAGAAGGGCCGTATCAGCCTGGACCGACCCGTGCCCACCTACTCCCTGCTCGACCTGGCCTACGAACCACTGCTGCTCAATCCCGATCTCGACCTCGAACTGGGCACCACCGTGCAGCTCTCCGGCAACGATGCCGCCGAGTTGGACGCCGAGGACTGCAAGGTGACCCTCAAGTTGCAGGGGCCCTACCTGGGAGTGGTGCCGGTGTTCACCTCCGAGCCGGCCATGCCCGAACAGGACCTCATCCGGCTGCTGGCTTTTGGTTCCATTCAGCAGAGCCAGGGTGGCGAGCGGGACGTCCTTTTCACCGCCGCCGGGCAGTTGCTGCTCAGCCGGCAGGTCAAGAAGATCGGCCTGGACCAGTTCCAGATCCTGCCCTCGGGCACGCTGCTGGAAACAGTGGGCAAACCCTCGATTCGGATGGGCAAGTTCTTCACCTTCCCCCTGCCCCTGCAGGTGAATTACGAGGCCTCGACCGAACTCCCCTCTTCGGGCCAGTTCCGCGTCGAGCATAAGGTGGGCACCTACCTGACCCTGACCGGGGCGGCACAGAGCAAGTACCAGCGCTACGGCTTGGGCATCGGCCTCAAAAAGGATTTCCGATGAGGCAGCTGCTGCTGCTCCTCCTCCTGCCGGTTCTGGCGCTGGCCGACCAGCGCGAGATCACCCTGGCCGAGGCCCAGGGCAAGGAGGTGAAGGAGATCCGCTTCGTCCACCTGCGCGACAAACCCTTCCGCAACCCGGACCTGCGCGCCGCCATGTTGACCCGCGAGGGCGAGCCCTTCCAGCGCCGCTTCTTCCGCGCCGATCTGGCGGCCATCGAAAGACTGTACCAGGGAGAGGGGTACATGGAGGTGAGTATCCCCGGCAGGGTACTGGTACTAGCGGACGACCGCGAGCTGTCTATCACCATCCGCATCGACAGCAAGGCCCGCTGGCTGGCTGCCGGCGTCAGCTTGGAACTGGCCGCCCCCTACGACACCACCGCCCTGCGCCAGCAACTGGAACTGGCGCCCGGCGGCATCTTCCGCTACAGCCAGGTGCTGCAGGACGAGCGCCGGCTTTTGACCTTCCTCAACCGCCGCGGCCACGCCCGAAGCACGGTGCAGAGCGAAGTCCAAATGGATCGGGCCGCCCACCAGGCCGAGGTGATCTACCGGATCGATCCCGGCAAGAGGATGTACTTCGGGGCCCTGAGCATCGTGCCCGACGACTCGCTGCGCAGCCTGCGCACCCGCCCCTCCCTGATCCAGCGCCAGGTCAGTTTTCGCACCGGCGAGCCCTACAATCCGGAGCAGCTCAAAGAGACCAGCGCCAGCCTGATGCGCACGGACCTGTTCCGCGGCATCACTCTCGACACCCTGCCGGTTTCCCCCGAGGACAGCCTGCAGCCGATTGAGATCCGCCTACTCGACAAACGCTATCTGCATTTGGAGAGCAACGCCTTTCTCAATATCGCCGGCAGCCGCGTGGAGCCGGGCCTGAGCGCGAATCTTCAGCATCGCAACTGGCTGGGGCGCGGCACCCGCCTGGGCCTCGACGCCGGCATGGGCCGGCCTCTGCAGGGCGGCACCGTGTACCTGAGCGAACGCAACCTGCTCCGCTCGGGGGTGGACCTCACCCTTTCTACCGGGCTCACCGACGAGTGGGGCGGGTCCACCGAGGTCTATGCCGATCCCAGCGACTCCCTGCAGTTCGCCCTACTGACCACCAACGACTCCATCCTCAACGGGCTCTTGCTTTTCGCCGGCCCCGAAACCGCCAGCGAGTACATCGCCTCCTCCACCTACCGCTATGCCTCGGTGGAGCGGCTCTGGCAGTTCACCAGCACCCTGGGCAAGGCCTGGGAGCGGCAGCCGGCCGGGCAGTATCAGGCCGACTTCTCCGTGGCCTGGAACCAGGCCCGCACCCAGCCGGAGTTGCGCGGCGATATCGACTACAACTCCGAGGCCTCCACCCTCGCCGATACCATTACCGCCCCTACCGATACCTCCTCGGGCGGCTTCGAAGACGACCCCTTCGGCGGCGACGACCCCTTTGGCAACGACGATCCTTTCGGCAGCGACGACCCCTTTGGGGTAGATCCCGGCGGCATACCGCCTGCCATCTACCTGGATTATAGCGAGGGCCGTATCCCCATCGATCACACCTGGCAGCAGTTGCTGACCGACCGCTCCAACACCCTCAACTTCACCCTGCGCTTCCAGCGCGATACCCGCAACGATCCCATCGCCGCCACTCGCGGCACCTTCCTGCGGGCCTCGACGCTGTATGCCATCCAGATCGGCGGCCAGAACACCCGGGTGCTCGACGGCGACCTCGAAGCCCGCCTCTACCTGCCCCTCGGCCGCAACCTGGTCTGGGCCCAGTCCCTGCGCGGCGGACTCACTGCTTCGCTGCGCCGCGAACGCGCCCTGCCACAGCTCTACTGGAAGAAATACGGCGGCGAGGGCAGTGTGCGGGGGGTACCACTCAACAGCATCCAGGCCACCGGCGGCGGCCGGGTGGGGCTCAACCTGCGCAGCGAGTTGCGCCTCAAGATCAGCGATTTCGGCTTGGTGCTCTTCTGGGATCGGGGCGGGGTCTGGCGCCACACCGACCAGACCAACTGGCCGGGTATGGTGGACGGGTACGGCGCCGGCCTGCGCTATACCCTGGGCATCCCCTTCCGCCTGGACTTTGGCTGGAGCGGCGACCTGGGCGCGCGGCCGGTCATCTATTTCTCGATCGGCCAGGCCTTCTGAGCTGCGTTGACAGGGCCTGCCGGCACGGGTATATTCCACTCGTTCATTGACAATCGCTATTGGGGGCGATCTGGCTTCGACGGGGACGGAGAAGCTGGGATCGCGTGCCGAGGTCCCGGAGCCTCGTAAAAACTTTGGGAAACTTTTAATCGCCAACAATAACAACTACGCACTGGCCGCCTAAGCAATTAGGCGACCCACTGGGACTGGTGGTGCCTGCGCCGCTGGAACCGGTGTCATCTTATAGCAGGCTGGCCAACAGCTTTTGTTCAGGGGCTGTAGGCGAGATCTACTGAACTGGCCGGCTACGGATCCTGTCAGTTGGAGCTGCAACCGGCAAGATTAAACAACTGACTACGCACGTAGTGATCCGGTGGAACTGTTTTCGGACGCGGGTTCGAGTCCCGCCGCCTCCACCATTTTAGAAAAGCGCAACTCTCTTGAGTCAAAGGGAGTTGCGCTTTCTGTTTTTGCCCCTACTGCTTTCCGGTACAACCCTGGTACAACCTTCGTCCCGGTTTTCAGTAGGAATTAATGAGCAACCTCGCGGTGTTTTTTGAATTGTGCCGCCCAGGGGTCGTCCACCACCGCTCCAGGGCTCCGCTGGACCGCCTCCAAGATTTCAGCAGGACGATGCAACACACCGGCGCACAGCACCGCGCTGAGTTCCGGGACCTCGGGGAGACGATGGGTGGGATTGCCGCGGACCACCACTAGGTCTGCGGCACTACCGGAACCCAGGCGGCCCAATTGCGGTTGTCCCAGGAAAGCTCCGGCAGCTGAGGTTGCAGACTGCAAGGCTTCTATCTCGGACATGCCCGACTCGACCAACAGCGCCATCTCTCGCCACAGGCTCAGGCCCGCCGGCACAGCGCCGCAGGGCACGTCCGTGCCCGCCAGCGTCGGCACGCCCCGTTCCAGCAGCAAGCCAGTGAAACGCTGAGCGGCGCCCAGGGCTCGGCGCCATTGGTCCGCATCGGCCTGGTTGCGGACGGCGGTACCTTGCCAGGCGACTAGTTGCGGAGGTACCTGTGGCGAGTCGTCTGTTGCGGACCGGCCGGGGCTGCGGATGCGCCACTGCGAATCCCAGTACGCCAGGGTAGGCGTCGAGACTATCTGCAGTCGGGCGATTTCGTCGGCAACCCGCTGCTGGGCGTCAAGCGTGTCGCGCATACCTGGCAACCCCCAGATCGAAAGCCAACCGGGCGGGTGATCGGGCCAGACATCGGCCAGGATGCCGTCTAGGTGGAAAAATTCGTCGACGCCCGCCCGCCCGGCGACCAGCACCCCGTCAGCCAGGCAGTGTTTGGCCACCTTCAACCCGGCAGCATGTCCTTCCTGGACAGCCAGAGGCAGCAAATCCGTGGGGAAGCCGGCGTACAATTTGATCCCATCCACCTTTGCACCGGCGAGCTCACGGATGGCACTGACCACCCCCTCGTCATCGACACAGGACCGAGAAACCAGCGGATGGTTGGGTCGGGCCCCATCGAGAATGGGACCCAGGCACAGGATGCGCGGGGCCCCCTGCTCCACGGAAGCTCGCCGGCGCTGTTCCAGTATCCAGGCCAGGTCGTTGCCGGTATCGCGGACCGTAGTGACACCATAGGCCAGGAACAGGGGCAGCTGCCATCCCATCAGGTGGACGTGGGTATCGATTAGTCCTGGTAGAATGGTGGTGCCGGGCTCGCCATAGATCGGAAGGTCTGTGGGCAGGGCTGACCGAGGCACCAGGCTGGCGACGACGCCAGCCACCACTACCACGGCGTGGTCCTCCAGTACCCGTTGGCCGTCGAAGACCCGGTCGGCAACCCAGGCGAAACCTTGGTCAGGACCGGGCGGGCCATGCGTATCGCCTTGGTAGATCAGCATCTGATCACAACTCGGTGTATTTCTTGGCAGTACCCCGGGCCTTCTCGACGGGGTACTTCTGCTCGTTCAGCTTGATCTTGTCGAGCACGATCTGGCGCACATCCAGGCCGTGTTTGTGGGCCAGCAGCAGGGCAAACCCGATCACGTCCGCCAGCTCCTCGCGGATCTTGGCGGGGTCCGCCTCGTCAGCGCCCTTCCACAGGAAGGCCTCCAGGAGTTCCGCAGCCTCGAGGTTCAGGGCGATGGCCAGGTCCTTGGGGTTGTGGAACTGCTCCCAGTCGCGGGCGTCGCGGAAGGCGAGGAGTGCGTCAGTCAGCTCTTTGAGGTCACCCATCTCGATCACTTTTGAATCCCGTCATTCCTTACCCGCATTCGGCAGGGTATGTGCGCGTCAACTCATTGGGATGTTCATTGGCTGGCCAGGCATGACTGCATGAAGTTAGCAATATGATTGATGGCTTCGCGGCTTTCGGGGAGTTCGCGGATCTGAAATACATGGACCATCCCTGGCCAGACTTCAAGTTTCACTTCAACTCCGTCAGCTAGGGCTTTGGCTGCAACGCGAATACTATCGTCGCGAAGCATCTCATGCTCGCCGACTTGGATCAGCAGGGGCGGGATACCGGTGAAATCGCCAAATACCGGAGAGGCGAGTGGACTACGCGGATCTGCCTCCCCAAGATAGAGTTCCGCGAACACGGGCATGCACCGCGCACTACAGATGGGATCCTCTTCGGACTGCATCGATGCGCTAGCCAGCGTCAGGTCAGTACAGGCCGACAAGGGTATACCCGCTAACGGCAGTGGCCGGCAGCGGTCTCGTAACGCCAGTAGCGTTGCCAAGGTCAAGCCACCACCGGCTGAATCCCCGGCAATGAATGTTGCCTTTGAGGATGCCGGGCCGTACGGCCCCGAGGAGAGCATCCATTCGTGGGCGCGGATGCAGTCCTCAACCGCAGCTGGAAATCGATGTTCCGGTGCCAACCGGTAGTCGGGTAGGAGAACGGCACAGTGGGCCGCCGCCGAGAGGTGGGCAGCCAGAGGAAGATAGTTTGCGCCTGAGCCAGCAACAAAACCACCACCATGCAGATACAGCAGGCGCAGATCAGGGTCTGCATCGGGTGCCACTACCCATTCACAGGGCATACCGTCAATCTGCGAGAGTATACATTTGACCTCGCTGTTGGTCGGTACTTGGCGGATCCCCATTCCTTGGCGTAATCCGTCGAGGTTGAACTCTTTACCCACGGCACCGAATGCCGGATTCCTACGCAATTCCTGCAAGTATTCGCGACTTTCCTGTGAAACCATCAAATGTCTCCGTCGTTCTGGTAGTATACAGATCATCCCATGTCATATAACGATGCCATCTTGAGAAAGGTGTTGGTTGAGTTGAGGTATCTTGTCTGGTGGTACCGTGCGAGTATCGCCAGACGCCCCCCTCAACCAACGGGGGTAAGATATGCATCGTTTTGGCTAGGTTCAAAAACGCGCGCTGGTCGCCTGCCGAACCCGGAAGGGGAGTCCACTCCAGCGCTAAAAAAACCGGTTGTGTCAGTCGCTGGAGCTCTTGACCGGCCCGGGTGATCTGGCTGGGATGGTTGGCAATGCCGAAGAGCTTTTCGTTTGACACCGCCGACTCCCCGCCGCAACTTGCCTTCTGACTCCAAGTATTCCATAGGGGCCAATCTTCTCTTTTCGTCCCTCCAACACACACACAACGGGAGCGCCCCATGAAGATCACCGCCGTGAAGGTCTTTCCGGTTCGCGACTTCGTCTACGTCAAAATCATCACCGACCAGGGACTGCATGGCCTGGGCGAAGCCTCGCTCAGCGGCCGCTCCCTGGCGGTGGTCCAGGCCTTCGAACACCTCAGGCCCCTGCTCATCGGGCAGGACGCCACCCGCATTGAGCATCTGTGGCAGGATATCTTCCGCGGCACCTTCTGGCGCGGCGGGCCGGTGCTGCAGTCGGCCCTGGCCGGCATCGACATCGCGCTGTGGGACCTGGCCGGCAAAGCCCTTGGGGTGCCCACCTACCGGCTGCTGGGCGGCGCCTCACGCGACCGGGTGTTGGTCTACCGCCATGTGGGCGGGGCGACCCCGGAAGCGCTGGTGGAGAACGCGCGACGCCTGCTGGCTGAAGGCTGGAAAGTGCTGCGCATCTGCCCGGGCGACAACGTTGGCGACGGCTTCAATATGAGCCGGGCCATCCGCTGCGGCGTCGAGCACTTTTCCGCCCTGCGCCAGACCGTCGGCGAGGAGGTGGAGGTGATCTTCGAGGTGCACACCCGCCTGACCCCGATCCGCGCCATCGAGCTGTGCAACGCCATCGCCCCTTGGCGCCCCTACTTCGTCGAGGACCCGATCCGCTCCGAGAACCCCGGCTCCTTTGCCACCCTGCGCGCCCACACTGACGTGGCCCTGGGCACCGGCGAGCAACTGCACACCAAGTGGGCTTTCCGCGAACTCATCGAACAGGAGCTGATCGACTACCTGCGGGTGGACCTGTGCCACACCGGCGGCATCACCGAGGGCAAAAAGATCGCTGCCATGGGCGAGGTGCACTACCAGGAAATGGCCTGCCACTACACCTCGAGCCCGGTGAGCACCGCTGCCATGCTGCACCTGAATCTGGCCGTCCCCAACTGTGCGGTGCAGGAGTACGCGCCGTCGGGAGGGTTCCTGAACGAGGTGATCCAGCACGGCCTGAAAACCGAGGCGGGGTACCTACTTTGCCCAGAGGCGCCGGGCCTGGGCATCGAGATCGACGAGGAAGCGGCCGCCGCCTATCCGCATCAGCCCGGCGAGCCGCCGCATTGGCGGCGCGAGGACGGGTCGGTGCAGGACTGGTGAAACCGCCAACCCGGTCCGCCTGCCCAAGGCCACCCACCCCGAGGAGCCCCCATGGCCGGCATGGCCGCCATTGGCCGGTAAACACCTCGCTGCTCGAGGATCCCATTTCCGGCATCTGGTACGCCTAGGTCGGCTATTACCTCGAGGGCTAGGTTTTCGGCGAGGCCAGACCCATGACCCATTGCTGGGTCCATCGCTCCACCGAACAGGGCCACACCTGGACCGAAACCGGCCCCGTCTTCGCCGATCCCAACTGCCATTTCGCGGGAGACCAGTACCCTCCTCCCATCGCCTCCCGACACGATCGCCGGTCCTCCGCCTCTTGAAATAACACCTGCGGCCACGGATCAACACCAACCCGATCTCGGTGGTGACGATTCCACATATATGCCCGCTTCAGGGCGTTGGTGTTTACGCCGGCTCCGACGCCGCCACCATAACGAGCGGATACTGTTGGCGAATGCCTTGGATAGTTCTGTAACGACCTGTTTTATATATTGTGTAGCAGTCGTTCAACGCATTGCGTATCGTACGGTATTGGCGGTGGTTGTCGCTCATGATATGCTCCTTGTCGTTGGCAAACAACAAGATAAAGCATATCGAGCGGCACCCCGCCAACCTCACTTAAAATGTGTCCGGTAGTGAATTCTGAGAAATAAGTTAGATCTTGGGTCCGAGTCCCGCCGCCTCCACTAAATAAAAAGCGCGACCTTCCGCTGTGGAGGGTTGCGCTTTTTTTGCTTGGGCAGCAGGCGAGGGCAAGGCCTCCCTATGGTTAGGGCGCACCTTCCCGGATCATGCGTTCGAGCACAAAATCCCGGGCGGCAATGGGGAACTCCAGCGCGGCGCGGCGGTGGGAGGACTCAAAGATACCCATGATGATCTCCAGGGCGCGGCGGCCGTTCTGTGCCCTGCCCCGATGGATGGTCCGGCCCTCCACGGCTTCGATGAGTTCCTCGATCTCGCTGTGAAAGTTGGAATGGATGGCCGGCAGGTCGGGCGCATACCAACCGCGCTGCCGGAACCCGGATAACACCTTCAGCTTCGGGTTATCCGGGCGGTTGATTTCGATGATGCCGTCGGTGCCGATCAACTTGAAGGCAAAGGCCTGGTCGGCGCGCTCACCCAGTTCGATCAACCCCACCACCCCGTTGGCATAGCCGACGCGCCCGATGGCCATATCCTCCATCACCATGTCCGGGTGATTCCCCCGGCCTTCCAGGCGGCGGTGGCGGTCGATCTGCCCCATCAACCAGACCGGCTCCACATCGCCGTTGAGGAAGTTGATCAGGTCGATGACATGGGTGCCGTTGTTCATCAGATCCAGCGCGCAGTGCCCCCAGATCATGGTCAGCTTGCCGATTTCGCCCTGCTGGACCAGGGCCCGCGCCTTCACTGCGTGGGGAGCGAACCGATGTACATGGCCGACAATCAGCGTCGAACCGGCCTTTTCGCAGGCTTCGATCATCTGGTCTGCCTCGGCCAGGCTGACTGCCATCGGCTTTTCGCACAGGATGCCCTTCACCCCGTGTTGGGCTGCCGCCAGCACCGCCTCGCAATGGGTGCGCGGCCAGGTGCAGATGCTGACCAGGTCGAGGCCCTCCTTGGCCAGCATCTCGCGGTAATCACCGTACAGCTTGATGCCGTACTCGCCACTCAAACGCTGCGCCCCGGCACCCTTGGGATCGATGTCCGCCCCGGCGACAAACTCTATTTTTGCGTTGCGCACCGCCCGGTACCCGTCTGCATGTACGCCGGCGATGCCGCCGCAACCGATGATCCCGACACGATAGGTATTCATCACCACTCCCCTTTGAGGGTTACAACAGGTCAGGACGGTTTCGCCGCGCGCTCAACGCGATTATGCCGGAACATCCGCTGCGTTTTCTCCGGCATGGCCGCCCAAACCTTCTGCGGAATCGCCATCACCTCGGAGCGGTGCATGAACCCCCGAAAATAGACCGCCGCCAGCATGGTGCGGATGATCTCGGTCTGATTGGGCATCCCGCGATGCCACATGCGCAGATCGCGCACCACCAGCGATCCGGCGGGAACTACTGTGCGCAGGGAGGGCAGGGCCTTGGCTCTTTCCTCCAGTGGCACCCCCTGGTCCTCGGGCCGGTCGACGATGAGGTGTGAACCGGGCCAGACCTCGGTGGCGCCGTTCTCGACCGTAAAGTCCACCAGCATGATATTGACCACCACCGTATGCGGAGGCAGGGGGACATTGAGTTCCGGGAAGAGCAGGCGGGTATCCCGGTGCAGGACCTGGACCTCGCTGCCGGGCCAGGTGATATTGGCGTTGTAATAGGTGCAAAAGACGTCCGGCCCCATCACCTCGTCCAGGATCTGCGTCGCGTAGGGGTTGGCGACGGCCAGGGTGTCCATGTACGGCGACTGCCGCTTCGGCTCCATGCCCACATGCCCTTTGGCGTCCACCAAAAACCGCTTGTGATTGGTCTTGTCTTTCAGGAAAACCTTCACGTCGCGGTCGCAGGTTTTCCGCACTTCCGCGATCCAGTCCTCCGGCAGCGCCCGCTCGATAACCGCCAGACCGGTTTCGCGTAGGGTGCGCAGCGCCAGTTGTAGATGGGCAGCGGACAGCCTGCCCTTGCGGCGCTCCGCCGGGGTCAACTCCATACCTAAACTCATCGCCGTTTTTCCGCTGTCAGGTTTCAGGTGGATGCCGCACGCAGGTACTCGTCCGGCTGGCGCGAGTCGGACGGCCAGTACCCGCCGCGCGACTGCCTCCAGGGGTTGCCACACATCTGGGTGATGATCGTCCACTCGCCTGGGCCCGGGTCCGGGTGGAAGAGGAAGCGGGTGCCGCCCGCGTCCTTGGTTCCCTGCAGGATGCCCTGCAGATCGCGGGCGGTCATCGCGTCGCCGGCATGGGGCTCGCGGGCCGAGGCCGAGACCCAGAAGATCGTCTTTTCGGGATCGCCGATGGCCGCCAGGGCGCGTTTGGTCTCGCTGTACACCACCTGGCTGAAGAACTCGGGCGGAAAGCCGCGTTCCATATCGGCCAGGGAGCGGATGCCAGGCAGGCGCAGCCCAAAGAGCGACTCGACCGGCTCGAAGCAATCGGCCTCGCTCAAGGAGGGGTTCCACTCCCCGAGTTTGAGCACCCAGCGCTGGATAGTGCCGTACATGCCGTCGAAGCCGCGGTGCCAGTAATAGTGTTTGGGGAAGATGTAGTCAAAGAGCGGCGCCATCTGCTGGTAGTTCTGGCCGGTAAGGGAGGAGAAGGTGGTGATGCGCGGGATACCGCCCAACAGGAGCTTGCGATCCACCTGGCCCACGGCCCGCCGGTACATTCCCATCGCCCCCAGCGCCACCTGTTGGCGGGCCCGCAGCCAGTACAGGGCGTCGGCGTCGATGTCGAAGAGGTTGAGGCCGGCCAGCAGCCCCCTGGGGCGTGGTAACGGACCAGGTCAGGCGTCAGGGAGTGGAGGCGCTGGCGCAGATGCTCGATGCCGCGCTCCATGCGGCCCAGGTCATAGCCGAGGTTGCCGAAGCGCTCCCGCTCGTAGGGCCCGATCTCCAGCACCTCGCCCCCGTGGTGCCAGGCCAATTCGTAGTGCTGCTCGCCGGGGCCGTCCATGATCACCCCGCGCGCCATCGGGAAGGCCTTGGCCAGGTCCTGCAGCGCCGCCAGGTACCCGGTCTCTCCATAGGGGTCCTCCTTGCCGGGTCGGCCCCCGCCCCCGCGCGGCACGTCGAAGAGCAAGATGGGCCAGCCCCGGGCCGCCGCGTCGTGCAGGATCTCCTGCAGCTTCTTTTCTTTCTCCGGCTCGCGGTGCTCCGGCGGCGGCGGGGCAACCCCGAAGGACTCGTACACCTTAGGGTCAGGGGCAAAGGCCCGCACAAAGGAACCGTCCTCCTGGCGAAAGCGGAGCCGGCCCACGGCCAGGCCGCGCACCCCGCCCTCCTCCCAGGCATCGAAGATGCGCCGGTAGTTGGCGATCCAGCGCTCCTGCCAGTGCTCGATGGGGAAATGGAGAAAGATCCAGCTTTCCATGTGTTTCACTCCTCACAAAAGCCGGGTTGCCGCTGGTTGTCGACGCGGAAGGCCCAGGGCCGCGAAACACCGGCCCCATAAAGGACCGGTTTCAGCGAATTGCCAGGTGTAGAAGCCAGGGGCAAGCTAGCGGGCCTGATCCCAGAGCCAAGGGCACTAGAATCACAAGCTAGGCCAAAGGCAGCGCGTCGCGGCGAATACCGGGGGTGGGCAGGACAGGGGCGTACTGATAGCTGGGTTCGGCTTCCTGCCGGCGCTGGATCTCATTGATGTGTTTCCAGGTTTCGCGCAGGCCGTTCGGGCAGGGCGGCATCTCTGGTTTGATGAGTTTGTGGAGCCGATGGAGCCGGTAGCAGGGCACCCCGGCGTACATGTGGTGCTCGGTGTGGTAGTTCATGTGCCAATAGAGAAACTGCACAAATGGATTGAGGTAGATGGTCCGGCAGCAGAGGCGGAAGTCGGGGACCTTGTCCTGCAGGCCGACGTGCTGGGCGGCGTTGCAGAAGAACTGCAGCCAACCGCCGAACATCATCGGGAAGGTGATCACCAGCGGCACCACCCACAACCCAAAGCCCAGCGACACCCCGGCGATCAGCAGATGCCCGAGCAATAGGATGCGCTCCCAGCGGGTATAGGCGCGGCGGCGCTCCGGATCGCTGTCGGGGAACAACATGCCGGTCCACTTGTCGGCGGTGTTGAGGTAGCCAGTGAAATTCTTGAACTTCCCCTTGAGCAGGTAATAGGGGTGTTTGTAGTTGACGATGCCCCACTTCCAGACCCCCTTGGTGTCGACCTTGGCCGGCAACACCACCTCTAGGTCGTCGGGCGGATGCAGGGTATACTTGTGGTGTTCGGTGTGGCTGGCCCAAAAGTGATGGTGGTTGTACCAGCCCAGGAAGGAGAAGACGCGCAGGAAGAAGCCGTTGAGCCACACGGTCCTGAACACCGTGTCGTGGATCAGCTCGTGGAAGCCGTTGATCAGAAAATGCCAGAAGTGGCCGTTGACGAAGACCAGCAGGGCCGTGAGGTACCAGGGCCAGTGCAGCGAGGAGTAGATGGCAGCCCCGGAGGCCCCGGCCAGTATCCCCAGGTACCCGAGGGTCTGGGCAAAGCCGAGCAAATCGCTGCGCTTGTTGAGTTTGGCCAGTTCCTCGCGGGAGACCTGGCAGCGGTACCACTTGACGCGGTTCTTCTTGGGAGGCTCGTTGTACCTGGGCCCAGTATTGCGCCCAGTGGCCCAAAGGTCCTGGTCGGAAGGGGTGCCCGCAACCGCGGTGGCGGATTGGTTGTTGTCTGTCATCGCCCAAATCCTTTGGTTGAAGTGTAAAGTATAGGCCCAATTACGCCGCGTTTTTGGCGACTGTCAAGCTGATGGTACCGCCTTTCTTGACAAGACCCGCCGCTGCCGCCATCCTAAGGGCTCGCACCCCGAGCGGCGCACGCCGCCAATACCGCTTTGCCCGCAGGTCGAGGGCCATGAACCAGCAACCCTCCTCAGTCTCCGTGTTGTGGACCGGCGGCAAGGATTCCGCCCTCGCGCTCCACCAAGTCGCAGCGCAGGGCTGCGAAATCCGCAACCTGGTCACCTTTGCGCCGCCCAATCCCCAGTTCCTCGCCCACCCGCTCCCTTTCATCCGCCGGCAGGCCGAAGCCCTGAACCTCCCCCATCACCTGATCGAGATTCACGCGCCCTACCAGGAGGGCTACGAACAGGCCATCACCTCACTCAGGGAGAACCACCGCATCGACGCCCTGGTCACCGGGGATATCGCCGAGGTAGAGGGCCAGCCCAACTGGATCAGGGCGTGCAGCCGCAAGGCCGGCATAGAGGTGCTGACCCCGCTGTGGGGCTGCGACCGGGCCGCCGTACTCAGAACCCTGCTCGACCGGCGCTTCAAGGTGATCTTCTCCTGTGTCAAGAAGCCCTGGTTCACCGGAGCGTGGATAGGCAGGGAGCTGGACGAGGCATCGTTTGCGGAGTTGGTGGCCTTGAACCGCGCCACCGGCATGGACCTCTGCGGCGAGAACGGAGAGTACCACACCCTGGTTTTAGGCGGGCCGCTCCTTGAACCCGAGATCGCCATCGACCGCTTTCGGGCCTGTGAACAGGACACCTTGTTCCATATCGAACTGCAGGCCTTCGGCCCCGCGAGAACCCCCCGATGATCACCTTCCGCACCTCGACCCCGGAGGACTTCGACCTGCTGGTCGAACTGCGCCTGGCCTTCGTGTTCGAAGGCCAGACCCCGCTCGCTGCCGGCGAATTCCAGCAGGCCAAGCAAGCCTACATCACCTACCTGCGCGAACAACTCAGCCGGGACTCTTTTGTCGGCTATCTGGGTTTCCTCGACGCCCAACCAGTGTGTGTGGCCGGACTCCTGCTCTACGACCTGCCGCCGCTGAGGCATCGGCTGCGGAGAAGGATCGGCCATGTCCTCAACTTTTACACCCTGCCGGAACACCGAAAAAAGGGATACGGCACTGCGCTGATGCAGTTTATCGCCGAGGATGCCCGCAAGCGGGGCCTGGACCGGCTCTTCCTGAATGCGACGGCCATGGGCGAACCGCTCTACCGGAACTTCGGCTTTGCCGAATCCACGGCCACAGCCCTGCAATTGGACCTCTGACCGCCCCCTGTTTTCCGCCTTCCCGGATTCATACATTCAGGGCCACCAATTCCCTTACCGATAACGGAGTTTTGCGATGCGCTGTGTGGTCCTCAAGGAACCCCATCACCTCGAATTGCAGGAGGTCGCCCAACCTGTGCCCGGCCCCGGCGAGGCCCTGGTGCGCATCCGCCACGTGGGGGTGTGCGGCACGGATTTACACGCCTTCCGCGGCCGGCAGCCCTACTTCGCCTACCCCCGCGTCCTGGGCCACGAGTTGGCCGCTGAGGTGGTCGATCCCGGCCCTTCGGACTGGAAGCCAGGTGAGCCCTGTGTGGTGCTGCCCTACCTCTCCTGCGGCCGCTGCGTGGCCTGCCGGCAGGGCAAGACCAACTGTTGCACCACCCTCAAGGTGCTAGGGGTACACATCGACGGCGGCCTGCAGGATTTTGTAACCCTGCCAGCCACCAACCTCCTGCGCGCCGAGGGCCTGAGCCCGGAGCAGTGTGCCCTGGTGGAGAACCAGAGCATCGGCGCCCACGCGGTGCGGCGCGCCCAGCTCCAGCCCGGCGAATGGGTGCAGGTGATCGGGGCTGGGGCCATCGGCATCGGCGTGATGCAGTTCGCCCGCCTGGCCGGCGCCCGGGTGATCGCCATGGACCTCGACGAGGGCAGGCTGGAGTTCTGCCGGCGCTGGCTGGGCGTGGAACACACCCTCTGCGCTCCCCAAGACCCGGCCACCCAACTGGCCGAACTCACCGAGGGGGAGATGCCCACCGCCGTCTTCGAGGCCACCGGCAACCCCGCCTCGATGATGGCCGCCTTCGGTCTGGTGGCCCACGGCGGCCGGCTGGTGCTGGTCAGCATCGTGCAGGCCGACATCACCTTTGCCGATCCCGAATTGCACAAGCGCGAATTGACCGTGCTCAGCAGCCGCAATGCCACGCGGGAGGACTTCGCGCAGGTGATGGCCGGTATACGCTCGGGCCAGGTGGTGACCGAGCCCCTGACCACCCACCGCGTGGGCCTCGCCGAGGTGCCCGCCGCCCTGCCCGAGTGGATCAGACCCGGGTCGGGCCTCATCAAGGCCATCGTGAGTCTGTGATATGGACATCCCCACTGCTGCCGAACTCTTTTCCCTGACCGACCGCCGTGTGCTGATCACTGGGGGCACCGGGGCCCTGGGCAGCGACATGGTCCGCTTCCTGGCCAGCTGCGGCGCGTACATCGGGGTGCTGGCCCGCGACCTGGCCCGCGCCGAGGCCCTGCGCCAGGACTTACCCGCCGAGGTAGCCGGCCGCATCCTGCCCCTGCAGGGCGACGTGCTACAACCCGAGACCCTGCAGGCCGCTGCAGACGAGATGGTCCGCGCCTTTGGCCGCATCGACGCCCTGGTCAACGGCGCCGGCGGCAACCAGCCCAACGCCACCACCGCGCCGGACCGGTCTTTCTTTGACCTGCCCCCCGAGGCCCTGCGCGCCCTCGTCGACCTCAACCTGATGGGCACCATCCAGCCCTGCCAGATCGTCGGCCAACGTATGGCCGAACAAGGGGAGGGGGTCATCATCAACGTCGCCTCGGTGAATGCCCTGCGGCCCCTCACCCGCATCCCGGCGTACGCGGCGGCCAAGGCCGCAGTGACCAACTTCACCCAGTGGCTGGCCGTCCACCTGGCCCAGGAGTACTCACCAAAGCTCCGCGTCAACGCCATCGCCCCGGGCTTTTTCTTTGGTGAACAGAACCGCTATCTGCTCACCGACCGCCAGACCGGCCAACTGACCCCGCGCGGCCAGACCATCCTGGCCCACACCCCCATGGCGCGTTTCGGCCAACCCGCAGACCTGCTGGGCACCCTCCTGTGGCTGCTCTCGCCGGCCTCGGCCTTTGTCACCGGCATCGTCGTGCCCGTGGACGGGGGCTTCTCGGCCTTTGCCGGGGTGTGATCCTCCCCCAACCCAAAAGAGAACCCCATGGCCAAACCGCGTATCATGTTCTTCCACGACAGCCGGCACCCGCTCATCTACATGTACGAGCCGCCCATGCAGAAAGAGGAGATGGAGGCCGCGGTGGACGAGTTGGTCGGCACCCCCGTGCAGGCGCTGATGTTCTGCCTGGGGGATGGCCGCACGGTGTTGCACGACACCCGGGTGGGCGAGTTGTGGGGGCACAATGTGCAGCGCTGGCCACATCTGGTCTTCCAGCGGGCCCACCGCAATGCCAACCAGATGATAGCCCGGGGCCTCGATCCGCTGCGGGTGGTCTGCGAACGGGCCAAGGCCAAGGGTGTGCTCATCTATCCCACCCTGCTGGTGCAGCAGGGACGGGGTCCGCGCGAACAGGATGTGCGCTGTTCCGATTTCCGCTTCGACAACCCGCATCTGGAGGTCGGCGCGAAGGGCGACCTGCCGCCCGACTTTCCCGGGGCCACCTGCCTCGACTTCATCCACGAGGAGGTGCGCGAGGAGCGCTTTGCCCTGATCCAGGAGGTGCTGGACCACTACCCAGTGGACGGCTTTGAGCTGCAACTCAACTACCAGCCCTACTACTTCCACCCCGCCAACCTAAAGAAGGGCCGCAAGCTGATGACGGTGTGGATCGAGCGGGTCTACCGCGCGGTCAAACGCAGCGGCGCAGAGCGCGAACTGGTGATCCGCGTACCCGCCAGCATCAAAGGGTGCATGGAGGTGGGACTCGACGTGCGGGAGTGGCTGCGGCGGGGCATCGCCGACGCACTGGTGGGCCAGAACTTCTCCGGTCCCGAGTTGCTAGACCAGATGGCCGATTTCCGACCGCTGGTGAAGGCGGCCAAAGGCACTGGCTGCCGGGTGCTGGCCGCCATCCAGAGTATGGTGGACTCGGACCGGCTGGGCGACGCCTCCATCGAGATGATCCGCGCCGGGGCCTGCAACTACTGGGCCCAGGGGGTGGACGGGCTTTACCTGGCCCACTGGTTCGGCAGTTGGCCGTACCCGGCCCCCTTCTACGAAAAGCTGCGCGAGCTGCCCCATCCCGAGGTCATGGCCCCCAAGGACAAGACCTACTTCATCCCCACCGAGACCGGGCGCTACCCCAACCCCATCCGCGAGCCGGGTCTGGAGATGGTGCTGCCGGCCCCTCTCAAGGCAAAAAAAACAGTGCAGTTGCCCCTGCAGATCAGCGACGATCTGCCCCGCTGGCAGCGCGTCAGCCGCATCCACCAGGTGCTCCTGCGGGTGCGGGTTATGGGTCTCAACGAGCGCCACCGGCTGCGCTTCTGCCTCAACGGCAAGGTGCTGCCCCTGGAGGATGCCCGCCTGATCAACGAGATGTACCGGATGAAGGCGCCGCGCTACCGCACCGGCTCGGGGTACTGGTTTGTGTTCCGCCTCGACCAGAAATACTGGCCGCGCCAGGGCGAAAACATAGTGGAGATCACCCTGACCAAAACCGACCGCCAGGCCCTGCCCGAGATCCGGGTGCGCGATGTGGAGGTGGAGATCAGCTACCTGATGGGCAAGAACTTCAACCGCGGCCAGGACCCGGACCTGGGCCCCTGGGAACATACCGGTATCTGAGTCTTCAGGAGAAGAACCCCAGATCTTCTTTAGTGGCCCGGCGCGCCACCTCCTCATCCACCGACACCCCCAATCCGGGGCGCGTGGGCACGGCGATGTGCCCGTTCGCGATCAGGTCCCGCTCGACGGTTAATGTATTCCACAGCTCGTTGTCGAGGTGGTGGAATTCGAGCACCTGGAAATTGGGCGCCGCGGCGCAGACGTGGCAGGCGGCGATGGTACCCACCGGGCCGCAGATATTGTGGGGCGAGAGCGGGATATAGTACATGTCGGCCAGGTCGGCGATGCGCCGTCCCTCCAATAGCCCCCCGGCCTTGGCCAGATCAGGCGAGATGATGTCGGCGGCCTGGGATTCGATCAACTGCCTGAAACCGAAGCGGGTGTAGAAGTTCTCACCCGTGCAGATGGGGGTGCGGGTCGCTGCCTTGACCCTGGCCATGGCGTCGATATTCTCGGGCGGGATGGGGTCCTCCAACCAGAGCAGGTTCAACCCCTCAAAAGCATACGCCACCTTGAGGATGTCGGCTGGCGTATAGGCCCAGTGGGCGTCGATGGCCAGGTCGGTATCCGGGTCCAGGGCATCGCGCACCGCCCCCACCACCTCGATGTAGTAGGCGATGTCTTTGTTGCGGATGCCGCGGTTGTAGACATCGCGGGCGGAGGGGCGCGGGTCGATGTCGAACTTGAGGGCGTCGAAACCCCGCGCCTCCACCTCTTTGGCCTTGGCCACCCACGAGGCCGGGTCATCCCCGTCGCCGGCGTGGCAGTCGTTGTAAAGCCGGATACGCTCGCGGAATTTGCCGCCCAGCAACTGCCAGATGGGCACCCCGCAGGCCTGGCCGGTCAGATCCCACAGGGCCATCTCGATGCCGCTGATGGCACTCATCACCGCCCCCTGGTAAAAACCCGAGGCCGACATGCGCCGCTGCATGTCGCGGAAGAGTTTGTCCACATTGCGCGGGTCCTGGCCGATGAGGGCGTGGGTCAGGCGCTCGTCCACGGCAATCTGATGTACCCCGGCCCCGTGGTACGCCTCGCCGATGCCCACCAACCCTTCGTCGGTGCGCACCTTGACCAGCACCCAGGGAAAAGGCGTCAGCAGCATCGCGCCGATACTAGTAATCTTCATCGCTCCTCCTCTGGCCGATTCACTTCTTCTTTTTTGACCTGATCCCACACCTGGTCCATCTCTTCCAGGGTACAATCTGGTAATTGCCGGCCCTGGGCGCGAAAGGCCGCCTCCACGGCGCGGAAACGGCGCTCGAATTTGTCCACCGCCCGGCGCAGGGCCTCCTCGGCATCGATCTTGAGAAATCGGCTGGTGTTGACCAGCGCAAAGAGTAGGTCGCCGAACTCCTCCTCCAATTCCTGCGGGGTGCCGCGCTGGCAGGCCTGGCGCAATTCCCCCCACTCCTCCTCCACCTTGTCGAGGGGCCCATCGAGCTGTTTCCAGTCAAAGCCCACCCGGGCCGCCTTGTGCTGGATGCGCTGGGCCCGCAGCAGGGCAGGCAACTGCCTGGGCACCCCTTCGAGGGCCGAGTCGGGTTTGTCCTCCTCCTGGCGTTCTGCCTGCTTGATGCGCTCCCAGTTGCTCAGCACCTGGTCGGCGTTCTCGACCTGGGTCTCGCCAAAGACGTGGGGATGCCGGCGGATCAATTTGTCGACGATGGCCCGGCACACCTCTTCGATGGAGAAGCGGCCCTCCTCGCTGGCGATCTGGGCGTGGAAGACCACCTGCAGGAGCACATCCCCCAACTCGCGGCGCAATTCGGCGTCGTCCCCCTGGTCGATGGCCTCCAATGCCTCGTACACCTCTTCCACCAGATAGGGCTTGAGCGAGGCGTGGGTCTGCTCTCGGTCCCAGGGGCAGCCACCTTCGCCGCGCAGCCGGGCCATCACCGCCACCAACTCCTCGAAACCACGCTGCTTCTGCTCGCTCAACGCCATGCCTCCTGTGTGGCGGGTCGGGGGACAATAAAGCGGATTCCCCGCAGCCCTGTCAACGCCTGCCGGATCGGGGAACCACAGAACAACTCAAGCATTTTATATACATATTCCCGCCTGTGTACATGAGGCTCAACCCTATGAAAAAAAAGAAACGCCTGCCCGAAAACCCAAAGGATCGCCCCCTCGAGGGCGACCCGCTCTTGGCTACCTACCTGGAGGAAATCGCCGGCTCCACGCCGCTCTCTTCTAAGGAAGAAGCCATCCTGGCCCGCCGCATCCGGCAGGGCGACGGCGAGGCGCGCAATCTCCTGGTCGAGGCCAATCTGCGATTCGTGGTCCGGGTGGCCAAGGAATATCAGAACCGCGGCCTCTCCCTGGCCGAGTTGATCAGCGCCGGCAACGTGGGCCTGATCACCGCCGCCGAGCGTTTCGACGAGACCAGGGGCTTCAAGTTCATCTCCTATGCCGTGTGGTGGATACGCCAGGCCATCCTCCAGACCCTCAGCGAGCAGTCGACGGTGCGGGTACCGGTCAATCGCCTAGACCTGCTGGCCAAGATCGCCCGCACCGGCGAGGCCCTTCAGCAGCAGGGCGCCCCCGCCACCCCCGAGCGCATCGCCCAGGCGCTGGGCCTGAGTCCCCAGGAGATCGAGGACACCATGGTCAACGGCCAGCCGGTCCGCTCCCTCGACGCTCCCTTCGACGAGGCCCAGGACCAGTGCCTGCTCGACCAGCTGACCAACGAGGACCAGCTCAATCCCGAACAAGAGGTCATGGAATACACCCTGCGGGAGAACATCGAGGTGGTGCTCACCAGCCTCAACGCCCGCGAGGCCGAAGTCCTGCGCCTGTACTTTGGCCTGGGCCAGGACTGCCCGCTGACCCTCGACCAGATCGGCCTGCGCTTCAAGCTCACCCGCGAGCGGGTGCGCCAGATCAAGGAATTGGCCCTCAACAAGCTCCGCCATCCCCGCTACTGCACCCGCCTGCGCAGTTATACCGACAACTGAGCTAAAGTCCGGCACGTATCTTGCAAGGCTCCCCCCCGCAGGCCCTGGTTCCGAGCAGTGCCGCCGCATAAGCGGAAAAAACTGCTGCGGCCAGGTGAATTTCCTGCCGATAATCCCAGTACTTGCCAAACCAGGAGCCGAGCATGTCCGCAGAGAGAATGAACATTTCCCGAAGCCAGGTGTTGGCCCGCGTGGGGGCGCTGTTTTTTGTCTTGACCGGCCTTTTTCTGGGCGCCCTCTTGGCCTCCTTGGGCGGCGTCTAAGTCTTCCCCTTCTCCTTCTCCTCCCGTCAACCCCGCGTTCGTTTTTCGGTTGGTAGCTGCTGTTACAAGCAGTTGACGGGACCTCCGTTTTCGCCTTTCCCCTCCCCTCGGCGGCCCACCCAGGCCGGCTTTGTTACAAATACTTGACGACTCCACCGCCAGCCCCTATATTGCTGTTCAAGGCGGTGGTTGAACACAGTTTCTCTGCATTTTACCCTGAATAATATCCGGTGCCCCCCCTTGGTGCCGGACCGAGCTGGGCTGGTCCGGACCCTGTCCGCTGGACCGTGGGCCTTCTGCTCTCTGGGAATACACTCCCCATGGGCAAAGTCATCGCCGTTGCCAACCAGAAAGGTGGGGTTGGCAAAACGACTACGGCTGTCAATCTATCGGCTTGCCTGGCAGCCGCCGGCCACAAAACCCTGCTCGTCGACATGGACCCCCAGGCCAATGCCACCAGCGGTTGCGGCGCTGGCGCCGACAGTCTAGATGGCTCGGTCTACGAGGTCCTCATCGGCAAGACCCGGCTGGCCCAGGTCATCTGTCACCTGGAAATTCCGCTCTTCGACTTGGTCCCCTCCCATATCAACCTGATCGGCGCCGAACTGGACATGGCCGCCATGCTCAGACGGGAACATAAGCTGGCCGAAGCCCTAGAACAGGTCGCCGGCGACTACGAGTTCGTCATCATCGACTGCCCTCCCTCCCTGGGCCTACTCACCCTCAATGCCCTGGCCGCCGCCCATTCGGTGCTGATCCCGGTCCAGTGCGAGTACTACGCCCTCGAAGGCCTGAGCAAGCTGCTCAACTCGGTGCGCATGGTGCAGCGCTACCTCAATCCGGACCTGAGTATCGAGGGCGTTCTGATGACCATGTACGACGACCGCCTCCAGCTCTCGCGCCGGGTGGTCGCCGAGGCCAGATCCTATTTTGGCAGCAAGATCCACCGCACCCTCATCCGGCGTAACATCAGCCTGGCCGAGGCCCCCAGCTTCGGCAAACCCGTCCTCCTCTACGACGCCCTTTCCACTGGCACCGAGAACTACCGGCAGTTGGCCGAGGAGCTGTGCGAGGCCCACCAGCCCGCGTTGGCCGCCGCTTTTTAAAGCCTAGTCCTTTGCAGCCGGGCGCAGCTCAAATGGGGTTTTCGGATAGGCTCTTAGTCCGCCGCCCGCCTCTGGGGGCGGATCCCCATCCTGGCCAGCCGATCGCTCAGGGTGGAGCGTTTCATCTCCAGCAGACGCGCTGCCGCCGACACATTGCCCCGACTGCGCTCTAGCGCCTCTTCCAGATGGACCCGCTCGTAGTCCCGCAAGCGCTGGGGCAGCCCCGCTACAGGGACCGCCGGTTCCCGCTGCCCCGCCTCTAGGTGTTCAGGTTCTATACAGGTCCCCTCACACAGCAGCAGAGCTCGCTTCAGGGCTACCTGTAACTCGCGCACGTTGTTCTGCGACCAGTCCCTGGCCTGCAGCCAGGCCGCCGCCGGGGACAGCCCGCAGGGCGGGCGGTCGAAGTCGCGGCAACAGGCCTGCAGGCTGTGCAGCGCCAGGGGGATCAGATCCTGACGCCGCTGCCGCAGGGCGGGCAGGTGGAGCACGAACTCGGCCAACCGGTAATAGAGGTCGGCGCGGAAAACGCTGCGGCCTGCAGCCGTGCCCAGTGGGCGGCTGGTGGCCGCCACCACCCGCACGTCCACCGCTACCTCGCGGGTTTCCCCCAGGCGGCGGACGGATCTTTCTTGTAAAACGCGCAGCAGTTTGGGCTGCAAAGCCAGGGGCAACTCCCCTACCTCGTCGAGGAAAAGGGTGCCGCCCTGGGCCTGCAGAAAACCGCCGGGATGGGCCGCCATGGCGCCGGTAAAGGCCCCCTGGCGATAACCGAAGAGTTCGGCCTCCAGCAGGGTTTCGGGCAGGGCGGCGCAGTTGAGCGCCACCAGGGGCTGGCGCCGCCGCCGGGGATCGGCCTCGTGTAACGCCCGCGCCATCACTTCCTTGCCGGTGCCGCTCTCCCCCAGGATCAGGACGTTCACCCGCACCCCCAGCAAACGCCTCAGGTCGTCCATTACCGGCGTCAACCCTCCCTGGCTGCCGACGATCTGCCCCAGTCTTCGCTCTGCTTCGGGATCTAGTTGTCCCATCGCGATGCCTCCCTTTTTCCGGTCCGTCCTAGTATGGCACCGAAACGAGGCTTCTTCAAGAGCGAAATCTTTCGCCTAAGGGCCCTTCTTTCGCGTAGCGGCCCTATTCTGACGCAGCGCTGCCGGCGCCGGCAGTCCGTTGCCGGATACCCGGCAATTCCGCAGCGGCTCGCAGGGCACAGCACCGCCTCCGGAGGACACAAACGCGTCGTTTTTCAGGCATTTGCCGCCAGCCGCTCGACCAGCGGCACAACGGGCACGGGACTTGCCTGTGGCCGGAAAACCTTTTTCGCAGGAGGAGGCCATGCACCAGACCCACGACCCAAACCTCGCCCAGGCCAGCACCCCCCCACCCCGGCGGCTGATCACCCGCAACCTGCACATGCAGCAACTGCTCACCCAGCTGGGCCGGCTGGCCGAAGCCCGGGCCACGGTGTTGATCCAGGGCGAGAGCGGTACGGGCAAGGAGGTCTTTGCCCACGCGATCCATCAGCGCAGCCCGCGCAGCCGGGGGCCTTTTGTGCGCCTCAACTGCGCCGCCCTGCCGGAGGGCATGCTCGAGAGCGAATTGTTCGGTCACGAGCGCG
>SXGT01757360.1_pt1 | contig 28469 bp, 18 predicted proteins | sample 3176221 | NCBI WGS metagenome assembly SXGT01 (sample SAMN11356862, study PRJNA531348) | freshwater metagenome | isolation source: freshwater sample F1-120 | place: China: Fuxian Lake, Yuxi | collected 2017-12-25 | reverse complement strand
GCAGAAGGAGGGCAAGAAACGCACGAAGCAGGAGGGGTCGGTCGAGATCCCGCAGCAGGCGTTCCTGGCCATCCTCAAGATCGACAGCTGATCCGCTCCTCGGAGCCCCGTCGCCGGGCGCGACGCGTCGCCGGCCCGACAGACCGACGAGTCGCCCGCGAGGGCGCACACGCCGCTCGCCTCGCGGCGAGACGCGAGGCGCACGAACCTTGGCCGTCGTCCGCCGCTTGCGGATAGGCTGGAGATCCGGGCGTTTGCCCGCGTCAAGGGACCGATGAGACGGGTAGCGAAGAAGAAGTCGCGGAGGATAAAGCCCCGGAGCACGCTGGATCCGACGAAGCTGGCGCTCGCGGCGCTCGATCGCATCCGCGCCGTGCTCGACAAGGCCGGTCACGCGGACCGGATGGCCGAGCCCCTCAAGGCACGGGAGATCGCGGCCCGACGCAGCCTCTTCGGCGAGCAACACCTGCCGCCTAGCTACCTCGCCGCGATGCGCGAGGCTGGATCCATCGGAGACCCCGAAGATCTCCTCACCGCGGGCGAGATGGCGACGCGGGCGGCGCAGCTCGCGGCGCAGCTCATGATCGACCCCGACGCCTACGTCCCGTTCTGCGTCGCGCGCGAGCAGCTCTTCTGCTTCGCCCGCGCCGGCCGGCCGCGGGACGGCGAGATGCCGGTCGTCGAGCTCGAAGACGGCAAGATGGTCCCCGCCGCCCACAACTTCGGCGAATGGCTCGACGCCGTCGCCGACGCGCGCGAGGCCGTCGTCGCGAACGCCGGGAGCGTCCCGGCCCGTCTCAAGCGGCTGCTGCTCGAGCTCGGATTCCGCTTTGATTACCCGGTGATAGGCCGCCTCGAGACGGCCGACACCGACGCGATCCTGGAGCTCGTGGGCCCCACGACCGCGCGCGAGATCCGGGGCGACCGCGACCGCCTGTTCGACTCGAGCGGGAAGGCGTCGATGACGATCAACGTCGACGAGTTCACGCTCGCGGTCTCTCTGCGCACGGGGATCTTCCTGTTCGAGGCCGACGACGTCTTCCGCTGGCTCCGGTACTTCCGGGACGAGAACTTCTTCGGCGAGGACCAGCTCAAGGAGCCCTCGCACCCCGACCAGGTCCGCGATCTCCGGCGCGCGCCGCGCGAGCCGCCGATCATCCTGCGAGGGGAGATGGAGATGCCGTCCCTTGCGGCGCGGCGCTACCAGTTCCGCGCCGCGAGCGGTGAGGCCGCGAACGACTACTACCTCCTCGGTCGCACCAGCTCCCGGAGCGAGCACGCGCCGAGCGTCCTCGTGCGGGTCGTCAACGGGCAGGTCGCCACGGCCCACGCGCTCGACGAACCCCTGAACGAGCTCTACGTGCCCGAGACGGGCGCGATCTGGGGGCTCTCCCAGACCTGCGCCGTCTCCTTCGACGGGACGCGCGCGCGATCGTACCCCCTCGTCCGCCCGACGCCGGGGCGCGCCTGGTGGTACGGGATCGGTGGCCTCGGCGACCGCGTGATCGTGTGGGGGGCCGGCGCGCTGCTCGAGTTCGATGGCCGGGGTTTCGTGCCCTTCCGCCCCGACGCGGGCCTCGACGACGGCGAGCACATCGTCGCCACGAGCGTCCACGACGGGCGCCTCTCCATGCTCGTGTGCGGCGACGAGATGGGCGCCATCGCGACCTTCGATGGGCGGCGCTGGACGGCGATCGACGAGGCCCACGTGATGGAGGGCCAGCTCGTCGGCATGGACGGGTGGCGCGGCACCAACCTGGTGCTGTCGCGCGTCGGCGGCGTCTTCCGCGTGGAGCAGGGGTCGGCGCCGCGGGCGGTCGTCCTCGACCGGCGCGCCCAGGCCTTCGTGAGCGAGGCCGGCGCGCGGCGAGGCGTCGTCGGTCTCGCCGCGTACGACGGGGGCATGCTGGTCGGGAGCGAGGGCGGGGTCATCGAGGTGCCCGATCGCGGCGGGCCGAACGGGGATCCCCTCTTCCACGCGGCGCAGGGCTGCATCGATCCGGCACGGCTCTGTCGCGTGGGGACGGACGCAGCGGATCCGGCCATCGTGTGCGTCGTCGGCCCGCACGTCTGGACGTGGCACCGAGGGCGGTTCTCGGTGCTCGACCTGCGCGCCTACTGACGGTACTGTGCCGGCGCCGGGCCGGGCCCGGGACCATCGGGAGGATGCACACATGTCGATGACGGAGACGGAAGCGCTGGCGAGCCTGAGGATCCTGGTGAAGGTCGCGCAGGTCGACGGGACGATCCACGAGGAGGAGCGGCGCGCGCTCACCGAGGCGCTCCACGATCTCAAGCTCCCCGGGACGCTCGACTCGCTCCTCTCCGAGGACATCGACCTCGACCAGCAGGTGCGCCTGCTCGGGAGCGTGGCCGCGCGCGACGAGGCCTACAAGAGCGCCTACGCGATGGCGTACGCCGACGGGGCGTGCACGCCGGAGGAGGAGGCGATGCTGCTGTCGCTCGCCGAGAAGCTCCACGTGTCCTCGGATCAGCGCGGCCTCCTCGGGCGCCTCTTCCAGGAGGGCAAGGACACGGTCCTCCCCAGCAACATCGCGGCCGTCGAGGATCCGGTCCTTCGCGACCGCGAGGTCTCGGAGGACGTGCTCAAGTACTCGGTGCTGTCGGCGGTCCTCGGCGCGTTCCCCATCCCGGGGCTCGCCATCGCCACGGATCTCGCGGTCATCGCCCTGCAGGTGAAGATGATCCGCGACGTCGGGCAGTACTGGGGGCACACCATCGACAAAAAGGCGGCGCGCTCGATGCTCTACGGGCTCGGCCTCGGGACGGGCGCGCGCCTCGCGGTCAACAACCTCGCGAAGCTCTTCCCGGGCTGGGGCAGCGCGGTGGGCGCCGCGACCAGCTTTGCCTCGACGTACGCGCTCGGGCGCGTGATGAACAAGTGGTTCGCCGACGGCGCGAAGACCGACATCACCTCGCTCAAGACCGACTTCAGCGCGGCCCAGAAGGAGGGCAAGGCGGCCTACGCGGAGAACAAGGCGAAGGTGGACGAGGTCGGCGCGCGCAACAAGGCCGCCGTCGAGGCGCTGACGCAGGACCTCCGGGACGGCAAGATCTCCCAGGAAGACTACGAGCGGAAGGTGGCCGCGCTCTAGCGGGGCCCGATGTCGAGCCGCATCGAGCGCGCCGTACGCAAGGTGAACGAGGCCGCCCCCGGCAGGGCCGGCGGTGTTCCACAGTGGCAACTCTCCGCCGAGATCCCCTTCGGGGGATCCCACGTCGCGCGCCTCAGGCTCGACAACGGGCTCACGCTGTTGCTCCTGGTCGACCGCAGCGCCCCGGTGGTCGCGTATTACACGTGGTTCCGCGTCGGCTCGCGCCACGAGAGGCCGGGCAAGACGGGCCTCGCGCACCTCTTCGAGCACCTGATGTTCAACGAGACGGAGGACCTCGCGGCCGGCGAGTTCGACCGCAAGCTGGAGGAGAGCGGCGCGGAGACGAACGCCGCGACCTGGCTCGACTGGACCTTCTACCACGAGGCGCTGCCGAAAGACCGCCTCGGCCTCGCGATCCGCCTCGAGAGCTCGCGCATGTCGCGCCTCGTCCTCCGTGAGCCGCAGGTGGCGAGCGAGAAGGAGGTCGTGGCGAACGAGCGGCGTTACCGCGTCGAGGACGACGTCGACGGCGCAGCGAGCGAGCTCCTGTACCGCACGGCCTTCACCGTCCACCCCTACCACTGGCCCACGATCGGGTGGATGGACGACATCGCCGGCTTCACGCCGGAGGACTGCGAGGCGTTCTACCGGACGTACTACGCGCCGAACAACGCGATCCTCGTCGTGGTCGGCGACGTCGACGAGGCCGACGTGCTGCGCAAGGTCGGCGCGGCGTACGGAGGCATCCCCGCCGCCACGATCCCGGAGGAGGACACGCGACCCGAGCCCGCCCAGACCGAGGATCGGCAGGCTACGCTCGTCAAGCCCACCGCCTCGGAGCGCGTATCCATCGCGTGGCACGGGCCGGCGCTCGGCGACGCGGATCACCCGGCGCTCACGGTCCTCAACGAGATCCTCATGGGGGGACGGGCGTCGCGACTCTACCGGTCGTTCGTCGTCGAGCGCGAGCTCGTGACGGATCTCCGCGGTTGGCCGTCCACCTTCCGCGACCCGGGCATCTACGAGATCGGCTTCACCGCGCGCCCGGGCAAGACGAAGGACGACATCTTGCCGCTGCTCGACGAGGCGCTCGCACGCGCCCGGGAGGAGCTCGTCACGGACGAGGAGCTCGCGCGGGCCAAGGCCAGGCTCGAGCTCGGCCTCCTCGGCTCGCTCGACACCGCCGCGGGCAAGGCTGAGCAGATCGGGTTCAACGAGATCGTCCTCGGCGATCCCGCGGCAGGCTTCCGGCGCCTCGAGGTCTACCGGAGGATCACCCGCGGCGAGATCCGCACGGCCGCGCGCAGGTACCTGTCGCGGCCTCGCACCGTCGTGCACGTGATCCCGGAGCGGGGGGGCGCGTGACCGCGCGCCTCGACGTCCTCGGCGCGCCGTGCTTCGTGGAGGCCGCGCACGCCATCCCGCTCGTCGGCGTCGTCGTCTCCATCCGCACCGGCTCCCAGCACGATCCCGAGGGGATGGACGGGCTCGCCCGTGTGATGCTGCGGATGCTCCGGCGCGGATGCGCGGGCTACGACGCCCAGCGCCTCGAGGAGAGGATCGACGTCCTCGGCAGCGAGCTCGGGATGGTGGCGAGCGCCTCGACGTTGACCTTGCACGGCCGCGTCATCAAGCCCAACGCGGCGGCGTTCTGCGATCTCCTCGCCTCGATGCTGGGCGCTCCCACGTTCACGGACGAGGAGGTCGGCCGGCTCCTCCGCGAGACGGCGGCGGAGCTCACCGAGGCGCGGGACTCCGATCCTGCCCTGGCGCACATCGCGTTCCGGCGGGCCGTGTTCGGCGGCGAGCACCCCTTCGGGCGCGGATCGTCGGGCCGCATCTCCACGGTCGCGCGGATCGACGCCGACGCGGTGCGCGCCTTTCACCGCGCGCACGTCCTGAGGTCGAACGTCGTCCTGGGGTTCTCGGGAGACGTGACCGAGGCGGAGGCCGGCGCCCTCTCCCACCGCATCCTGGGCGCCCTGGCCGACGGCCCACACCCCCCGGACGCGATCCTTCCACCCCCCGTCGCCCGCGGGCGGCGGCTCGTGTTCGTCGACAAGCCCGCGCGGACCCAGACGCAGATCCTGTGCGGCGGGCTGGGCACGCACCCGCACGACCCCGACCACGTCGCGCTCGCGGCGGGGACGGCGATCTTCGGCGGGACGTTCACCTCGCGGCTCATGAAGGAGGTGCGCTCGAAGCGCGGCTGGTCGTACGGCGCGAGCGCGCGCGTCGCGATCGAGCGCGCCCGGCACGCCTTCACCATGGGCACGTTCCCGGCGGCCACCGACGCAGCCGCGTGCCTGGCGCTCGAGATCGATCTCCTGGAGCGCTGGGTCCGGGGCGGCGTGACCCCGCGGGAGGTCGCCTTCATCAAGAAGTTCCTGACGCGCTCTCACGCGTTCGACGTCGACACGCCCTCCAAGCGGCTGCACGAGGCGCTCGACGTGGAGCTCCTCCACCTGCCGGCGACGTACCACTCCGGGTACCTCGATCACGTGCGCGGCATCACGAAGGACGCGGTCGATCAGGCGGTCACGACGAGGATCTCCACCGACGATCTCACGATCGTCGTCGTCGGCACGGCCCGGGACATCCTCGACGCGGTGAAGGCCGCGGTGCCGGCGCTCGCCTCCACCGAGGTGCTCCCCTTCGACCGGGACTGAGCGCATGGCGACGGTGTTCGTGTCCACCCAGCTCCCCGGCACGGGCGTGGCCGAGCTGGCCCGCGAGCACCAGGTCATCCTGGGCGACGGCCTCCTCGCGGCGTCGCTCCCGGGGGACGTGGCCGCGCTGATCACGGTGCTCACCGATCGCGTGGACGCGGCGGTCCTGGAGCGGCTCCCCGCCCTGCGCGTGGTCGCGAACGTCGCCGTCGGGTACGACAACGTCGACGTGGCGGCGTGCGCCGCGCGGGGCGTGGTCGTGACGAACACGCCGCACGTCCTCACCGAGTCCACGGCCGACTTCACGTTCGGCCTCCTCCTCGCCGCGGCGCGGCGCATCGCGGAGGGCGACCGGATCGTGCGCGCCGGCCGCTTCACGGGGTGGACCCCCACGTACATGCTCGGGACGCGCGTGTCGGGCATGACGCTGGGGATCGTCGGGCTCGGGCGCATCGGACAGGCCGTCGCCCGGCGTGCGCGGGGCTTCGGTATGCGTGTCGTTTACACGCAACGCACGCGGGCGCCCGAGGCCGTGGAGCGCGCCCTCTGCGCGACGTACGCGGGGTGGCCAGACCTCCTCGCGCTCGCCGACGCGGTGACGCTACACTGCCCGCTCACGCCCGCGACGCAGCACCTCATCGACCGCCGCGCGCTCGCTGCGATGAAGCCGGGGGCGATCCTGATCTACACGGCGCGCGGAGGCTGCGTGGACGAGGGCGCCCTCGCGGAGGCGCTCGAGCGCGGTCCTCTCGCCGCGTGCGGGCTCGACGTCTACGAGCGCGAGCCCGCGGAGCACCCCCGGCTCCTCGCCTGCGGTCGCGCCGTCCTCGCGCCGCACCTCGGCAGCGCCGACACACCGACGCGCGAGGCCATGACGGCGCTCGCGGTCGCGAACGTGGCCGCGGTGCTCGCGGGCGAGGCCCCGCTCTCGCCGGTCACGAAGTAGGGGCGACCGGGCGCTTCGCGAAGGCCTCGGCGAACCGGGTGTCGTACGCGCCGCTCACGTACTCCTCGCTGGCGAGGACCTCGCGGAGGAAGGCGAGGTTCGTGACGCAGGGGGCGATCGTCGTGGCCGCGAGGGCGCGATCCAGCTCGCCGATGGCCGCCGCACGGTCCTCGCCCCACGCGACCACCTTCGCGATCATGGGGTCGTAGAACGGGGTGACCTTGGAGCCCGCGGCGACGGCGGACTCGATCCGGAGGCGCGACGTCTGCGACTCGACGCCGCCTGGCCAGGAGAGCGCGTCGACGTTCCCAGGCTTGGGGATGAAGCCCTTCCTGGGATCCTCCGCGTAGACGCGGGCCTCGATCGCGTGCCCGCGCGGGCGGATCGCGGAGAGATCGGGGAGGACCTCGCCCTCGGCGACCTTGATCTGGAGCTCGACGAGGTCGAGCCCTGTCACCATCTCGGTCACGACGTGCTCGACCTGCAGGCGCGCGTTGACCTCGAGGAAGAAGAGGTTGCCCGCCTCGTCCGCGATGAACTCGCACGTGCCCGCCCCCACGTAGCCGACCTGTCGCACCACGCGGACGGCCGCCTCGAAGAGCGCGCGGCGCCTCGCCTCCCCGGCCTCGCCCGCGAAGAACGCCGCGGGGGACGGCGTCTCCTCGAGGATCTTCTGGTGACGGCGCTGCACGCTGCACTCGCGCTCGCCGAGCGCGTACGTGTTGCCGTGCGAATCGGCCATGATCTGCACCTCGATGTGCCGGGGCCTCGAGACGTACCGCTCGAGGTAGACGCGCGGATCGGCGAACGACGCCCTCCCGCGGTCGGAGCACGATCGGAGCGCGCGATCGAGCCCCGCGGGCTCGGCCACGACCTGCATCCCGATGCCGCCGCCGCCGGAGACCGCCTTGACCACGACCGGGAACCCGATCGTGACCGCAACGGAGCGCGCGTGCGAGAGCCCCTCCTCGGAGTCGATCGCGATCGGCTCGTCGGTGCCCGGGACGGGGCTCGTGCCGGCCGCGAGCGCGACGTGCCGCGCCTTCATCTTGTCGCCGAACGCGTCGAGGACCTGTGGCGGCGGGCCGATGAAGACCTTCCCGCGGTCCATCACCGCGCGACAGAACGCGCTGTTCTCGCTGAGGACGCCATAGCCGGGGTGCACGGCGTCGGCGCCCGTGGCGACGAGGGCCCCCAGCACGCGGCCCACGTCGAGGTACGACTCGCGCGCCGGGGCGGGACCGATCGCCACGGCCTCGTCGGCCTCGCGCACGAACGGGGCCCCCGCGTCGGCCTCCGAGTACACCGCCACGGTGCGCACGCCCAGACGTCTGCACGTACGCATCACGCGGCGGGCGATCTCTCCCCGGTTGGCCACGAGGATCTTCTCGATCTTCATGGGCCCGGGTCATAGCCAAGCTACCGGCGCAAGTCGACCCCAACCGCCTGCTCGAGGCGGAACACGGCGGCCCAGTACGCCGCGAGGTTCTCGAGGTAGTCCTGGCTCACGGCGATGAACGTCCGCTGGGCGTCGAGGTAGTCGATCAGCGGCGCGGCGCCGCTGTTGAACTGTAGCTCGGTCACGTCGCGCGCGCGGCGCGCCCGCTCGAGGAGGGCCTGCTCGTACCGCTCGACGACCCGTCGCTGCGTGGTGAAGCGCGCGAACGCGGCCTCGACCTCGGCCTCGATCGCGAGGCGCGTCCGATCGTGCGCGATCTGCTGCGTCCTGCGATCGGCCTCCGCCCGCGCGATCTCCCCCTGGTTCTGGTAGAGCAGCGGGATCGGCGCCGTCAGTCCGAGCGCGACGGTCGCGGGGTTGGCGGCGGCCTGTCCCGTCCCCTGCTGCTGGTACATCAGCTGCAGCGCGATGTCGGGGAAGCGCTGCCGCTTCGCGAGGTCGATCTCCGCCTCCGCGCGGCCGATCTCGGCGCGCGCGACCCGGACGTCGGGCCGGCGCTCGAGGGCCTCCTTCCGGAGGGCCTGGGGCGTCGCGCCCTCGAGCTTGGCGGGCACGGAGTAGGCGAGCGCGCCCCGGTCGACGTCGGCGTGGAAGCCCGACCGCTGGCCCATCAGGAACGCGAGCTGGATCTCGCGCTCGGCCATGTCGCGCGCGGCCCGATCGACCCCCTGATCCGCGCCGAGCTTCGCCGTCTCGACCCGCGCGAGCTGGCCCTCGTCGATGACCTTCGGGAAGCGCAGCCGGTTGATCTCCAGCGCGCGCTGCGCCGACGCCTGCGCGTCACGCGCGAGATCGAGCGCCGCCTTCGCGGCCGCGAGGTCGACCCACGCGAGCTTGACCTGCGTGGCGACGAGGCGCCTCACGTCCTCCTTCGCCGACCGCGCCGACGCGAGGGCCGCCCGCGCCGCATCGAGGCGGAGCCCGCGCTTCCCGGAGAGGACGTCCGTGACGAGCGCCTGATCCGAGACCTGACCCGAGACGAAGACCTGCACCGGATCGTACGCGAACGAGCGGCCCGCGCCGATGCCGATCGCCGGGTTGATCAAGGCGCCCGCGCTCGTCTCGCGCGCCTCCGCCCCCTGCACGGCGGCCTCGGCCAGGAGGACGTCGAAGCCCTGGCGATCGAACGTGGCGAGCGCGGCTTCGAGCGAGAGCGGCGGCGCGGAGGGAGCCGGCGGTCGCGGCGCCTCGGGCGCCTGCCCCGCCGCGTCGGCGCCCAGGAGCGCGAGGATCGAGACCAGGCGAATCATGAGGCGGAGGCGCGGCATCGCGCCCGGATCTACCACCTCTCGGTCAGAACGTACCCTGTACCTGCGCCCCCCATCCGCCGGGCACCATAGCGGCGCCGAGCTCCACGTCGAAGCGCTTGGGCTTGGGGGGGGGTTCCGTGGTGCGCGGGCCGCGGGGCGCCACGAACTGGACGCCCGGTTTGTCGAACACGTAGAACCCCGCGCCCGCGAGGGCGATGCCCGTCCCGACGGAGGCCGTGACGATCGCGGCGTTGCGCCACGCGTCGCGGGCGTTCGCCGCGCTCCCGTAGCGCGCCAGCTCGTCCTGCGTGAGGTTGCGCCTGGACTGGGCGTCGAGGAGATCCTTGGCCTTGCCCTCCTGCCGGAGCGAGACGAGGGTGGCCACCCCCGAGAACAAGAGCGCCGTCGCGCCCGTCCCGAGGAGGACCCACGACGCCGTCCGCTGACCGCTGCGCTCGAAGACCGCCCTCACGGTCGTGGGCTTGCCGCGCTCGACCATCACCTCGTGGCTGAACAGCTTCGCGCCGTTCGAGGCCACCGAGACGACGTGGAGCCCCGCGGGAACGTCGAGCGGACGGCCGAGCGGCGTGTTCGCGACGTACCGCCCGTCGATGAAGACCTCGCCCGAGCGCACCGTCTCGATGGAGACCTGGCCAGGCCTCTCCTGCATCGGCACCTCCAGCGTGGTCCGCTGCCCGGCCTCGCCGAGGATGTCCTGGTCGACGTCGAAGTACCCGTCCGCGACGACGCGCACGTGGTGGCGGCCTGGCTCGAGCTCACCGATGAACGGCGCGTCCTGGAGCGGGCCGCGATCGATCGCGACCTTGGCGCCGGACTCCACCGCGACGTAGATGGTGATGCGCGCCTTCTTCGAGGCCTCGGGCGTCGTCGAAGCGGTCACGGGCGCGACCGGGCCCTTGTCCTGGAGCTTGTCGTACGCCGGCATGAGCTCCTGCAAGGCGTCCGTCGCGTCCGCCGTGCGCGTCCCCTTCTCGGCGAGGTACTGCTGGTAGTGCTGCACCGCGCGCCTGAGCGGCTCGGCCGCGCGGTTGGTCGCGTAGTACTGCTTGCGCTCGGCCTGCGCGAGGGAGAAGAGGATCGGCGTGCGCACCTTCGCGTTGCCCGGCGGCACGAGGTTGTACGCCTCCTCGAACGCCGTGATCGCCTCGGCGTACTTGCCCGCGGAGTAGGCCTGCGCGCCGGCGTTGAACTGGATCTTGGCCTGATCCATGGGGTCCGCGGCGAGGGCGGGGACCGCAGCCAGGAGGAGCGCGGCGGCGACGGGGATCGCGAGGAAGGTGGGGCTCCTGTGTCTCATGGCCGCTTCGCTTCTCCCTTGAAGAGCTTCACAGACGCCGTGTCGACGACGGCGATGTCGTCCACGCCGTCGCCGGTGAAGTCGGCGCTGACGAGATCTCGCACCTGTCCGAGCCCGCTGAGCTCGAGCGAGGTGAGCCGCGCCGTGCTCGTCGCCGGGTTTATATGTGCATTATACATACAATGAACGCGCTTGTCGCGCGGCGCGCCCTTGGGCGCGTACGTGGTCGCCACGAACAGCCCCGTTCCGCTCCCCGGCCCCGGGCTCCCGACGACCGCGACGGCGCCGAGGTTCTTGCAGGCGGCCTTATTGGCGACAGGAACGTCGAGCTTGATCTCCACCGGCGGTGCGTAGCCGCCCTGTCCATCTCCGTAGAGGACGAACAGCTTCCCCGTCGGCGCCTCGTCGGGCCCGGGCGTCCGCAGGCCCGTCGACACGACGAGGTCGAGGTTCTTGTCGCGATTGACGTCCCACACGAGGATCTTCGGACTCCCGCTGTCCGGGATGGCTCCGTCGCCCGGTGAGACGCCGATCCTCGCGAGGACGGCCTGCGCGACCGTCGCGGAGCCCGGCGCGGACGCGCCGCCGCCCACGCGAGGGACGTGCCGGGTCAGCACGAGGTTCTGGAAGGTGCCCGTGTCCCCCTTCCCCGCCGCAGACGCCGTGATCGCCTCGACGAGGCCGTCCTTTCCCGTGGCCGTCGTGACCCAGCGGATGTTCTCGAAATCCGGGTCGATGGCGCCCTGGGTGGGGACGCACACGGGGGCGTCCATCTGGGCCGAGGCCTGTGCGCCTGCGGCGAGGCGCCCCGGGACCACCCAGTTCGTCGGGCGGTCGCTCGCCTTCGTGACCGCGAACAGGTCCACCCGGTCGGTCGCGCGCATGTTGCCGGCGGCGGTGAAGAGCGCCTTGGTCTTCTCCTTCGCCTTGGTCTTCTCCTTGCTGGGGCACGCCGTGTCGTCGAGACCCACGGTCACGAGCGGGAAGCGGTCGCCCGTGCCGAGGATGACCGAGAACTCCGTCCTCCGCTCGGACGGCTTCGTGGCGTCGGCGCCGTTCGACACCGCCGCCATCCCCTGAAAACCACCGAAGTCGAGCGCGACGAGCTGAACGAAGCCGCGGACCGTTGCGACACGAGCCGGAGCTTCGGGCCGACCCTGCCGCCGTCCGTAGGCGATCGAGATGGTCACCTCGTCGGTCGTTCCGGTGTCCGTGGCGATCCCGAGGTCGAGCACGTTGTCGCTGTCGAAGTCGCCCAGCGCGAGGGCCCTCAGCGAGGTCGTCGGGATGGTGGAGCGAGCAAACTCCTGCGTGACCGAAGGCGGCCCGCCGGCGAAGAAGTCCACGTTCGGCGAGCCCACCGTGCCCGCGATCACATCGAGGTAGCCGTCCCCGTTGAGGTCTCCGACGGCGCCCACCGACCAGGGGGTCCCGCGATTGTCGGACGTGCGAAGGAAGGCGAGCACCTTCGGCTGGCCCTTCTTGCCCGCGCCCACGCCTCGATACAGGCCGTCGCTGGCGACGAGGTCGGGGACGCCGTCGCGATCGAAGTCGCCCACGCCGAGGACCTCGACCTCCAGGAAGCCCGCGTCCACGACGTCCCCGGACGCCCCGTCCAGCTCGGCGCGCTTGAACGGCCGGGGCTCGGCCAGGAAATCCGGGGGAGTCGCGAGCGTGTACTGGGCGCGAGGCGTGGCGCCCAGCGCTCCCTTTACGATCACATCCTCCCGGCCGTCCGCGTCCATGTCGGCGAAGAAGACGACCTGCGACAGCCCGCGCTGCGCGGGCCGGAACTTGATGTCGGGCAGCAGGTGGATCTCCAGGCCCGATCCGAGCGCGGCGGTGCTCCATTCCGCGAACACGTCGTCCTTGTGGCGCCGGCACATCGTCGCGAGACGGACCACGTTCTCCGCGAGCAGCGGGGCGGCCACCTCACCGCACGACGACGCGAAGTCCCCGAAGCGGTCGGCCGCCGAGAAGAGCCGTCCCGTCTCGGGGAAACCCGCCAGTACGTCCGTGAGTCGCTTCGTCGAGGGGCCCGGCGCGTACTCGCGGAGGACGGTGAAGCTCTGCGCCCGCTTGCCCTCGGGCGAGAACCCGAGGAGGCGCGTACCCGGTAGACCGGGGTCACCTCCGCCCTTGTCCCACCCCGCGTCGAAGATGCCCGCGACTGCGGCCAGGGCGCCGGGCGGGGCTCCCGCCGGATCCCGGGGACGGAGCGTGACGCCCACGACCTCCATCTTCGGGACCACGCGCGGATAGGTGACGGGTTCGAGGGTCCCATCAGGCTGGCCGAGCGCGACGGCGATGTCCTCGAAGCCCGAGAACACGATGTCATCGTGTGCGTCACCCGGGAACGCCACGACCTGCGGCGTGCGGATGGGCATGTTGATCGGGAACCGGCGCCCGATCCGACCGTCGTCGCCGAAGTAGAGCACGGCGGCCGTCGTGGGCGTCGCGACGCCGGACACGAATAGATCCTTCTGGTCGTCCCCATCGAAGTCGCCGACCTGCAGCCGCGTGCCGTTGGTCGGAGTGGACTCGACGGCCTCGTAGACCCCCTTCGGCTCGCGGCAGATGCCGTCCTGGCCGCACCCCCACCCGGCGGGGCATGCGTCGCGCGCGGTGTCGCAGAGGAGGCGGCACTCGGCGACGCTGCCCGGTCGGCCGCAGGCGGCGCTCCCGGGGCCGGTGGTGGCTGCCTCGCGCGGGAACCCGTCGCAGTCCTCGGCCGCCTCGATGACATGGTTGCCGCAGGTGCCAGCGGCGATCGGATCGAGCGTCGCGCATTCGAGAAGCGGAAGAACGAGAACCGACAGGAAGAAGAGTTTTCTCATGAACCCTCTCTAGTGAGGAAACCCTTCCAGATCCTTGTGCACCGTCCCGTGCGGGGCGGGACCCGCGGGCGCCGGCCCGCCCCCCACCTTCTCCATCGTGACATCCAGGTTGATGTCGTGGTCCGGCGTGACCTTCGCGGTCCACGGCTTGTACCCCGGCGCTTTGAAGGTGAGCTCCATCTCGGCCGTGCCGTGCGGGAGCTTCAGGGTCGCGCCCTCGAGGGAGAGGATCTCGCTGCCGCGGTACGCCTTGAGACCCTTGGGTGCGCCCGTGAGCGTGATCAGGTGGCTCTCGGGCGGCTGCGGCGCCGTCGTGGCGGCCTGCGTCGCGGTCGGCTGCACCGACGGGAGCGCCGTGACCGACGGCGGCGGGACCACGAGCCCCGTCGCCTGCACCGTCCCGGACGGCTTGTTCAGGACGACCCCCAGCGCGACGACGCCGACCCCGAGGGCAAGCAGCCCGGCCACGCCCGCGACCACGAGCGGCACCCTGCTCTTCTTCGGCGGTGGCGCCTCGGCCGCCGGGGTCACGGAGGTGGCCAGGAACGTCTGGACGCCGGGATCCGCGCTCGGATCGCCCGTGATCGCCGCGGGCGTCACGCGCATCCTGCTGTCCGCCGGCGCCGACATCGGGCCGTACGCGACGGACAGCGGCGCCCCCGCGACGCTCGACGCCGGCTGCCCGACGGCCGCCGCGATGCCGTCGATCCCCGCGAGCATGGTCGGGGGCCGCTGGTCCGGCGACTTCGCCATCATCTGGAGGATCGGCGCGTCGAGGCTCGTCGGCACCCCGGGCTCCCGCGCGCTCGGCGCATCGGGCACCGCCGACATGTGCTTGACGAGGATCTCCATCGTCGTCTCGCCCGTGAAGGGGAGGTGCCCGGTGAGGACCTGGTAGGTCATCACGCCGAGCGCGTAGATGTCCGTGCGGTGGTCGACGTCCTTGCCGTAGCACTGCTCGGGCGACATGAAGTACGGCGTGCCCATGGGCGTGCCGGTCTTCGTCTTGTGTCCCCCCGACGGGTCCGTGAGGAGCTTCGCGATGCCGAAGTCGAGGAGCTTCGGCGTGGCCCGCCCGTCCTCGTCGATCACCACGAACACGTTCTCGGGCTTGAGATCGCGGTGCGCGATGCCGTTCTGGTGCGCGGCGTCCACCGCGCGCGCGACGCCGCGCAGGATCGGGAGCGCCTCCTCCACGGACAGGCGCCCGCGGCGCCGCAGGTACGCGTCGAACGGCTCCCCGTCGAGGAGCTCCATGATGTAGTACTGCCGCCCGTCGTCGAGCGTCCCGAACGCGAAGATGTCGATGATGTTGCGGTGCCGGATCTGGTTCACCGCGCGCGCCTCCGCGATGAAGCGCGACACCATCTGCGGGTTGGAGGAGAACTGGCGGCCGAGGACCTTGATCGCCGCGATCTTCCCGATCAGCGGGTGGACCGCGCGATAGACCGCGCCGAACCCGCCCTCGCCCAGCTTCGACTGGATGCGGTACTCGCCGACCGCCTCACCGTCGACCAGCTCCCGGTCGATCGACAGGAACGCCTCGTCCGGCAGGAGGGCCGCGCCGTCAACCGAGCACGTCGCGAGATCGTTCGGGTACTGGGTACGGCAAGTCGGACACGTCGCCATGGTTCACCGGAAGCAAGTATCGCACCTCACGCGCGCGATGCGAAGACCCCCTGGGGACGGGGTGAAGAAATCCGTTGCGCGTGGACGCGCGGACGTTCAGGGGACCTCCCCGCCTCCTCCCCGGCGTCACACCAGGTAGTCCTTGTCCCTCAGCTTCTTGGGCAGGTACTCGTCCGTGATGAACGAGATCCCCTTCGAGAGGATCGAGTCGACCTCCATCTTGAACCCGTTCTCGAGCAGCGCGTCGATCTCGCGCTGCCACTTCCGGTCCGCGAACCACGGGTAGGCGCGCATCTGGGCCGCCCGCGAGATGTCCTCCTTGTTGAGCTTGATCTCGACCGCCTTCGGCAGCTTGAACTTCTTGTGGTCGGACGCGCTCATCCCGATGAAGCGCACGCCCGGCACCGCCATCCGCATCGACTCGAACGCGAGGTTGATCGAGCCCTGCTTGAGGACCGAGTAGATGTAGAGCCCCCACGGATCGTTGTCGACCAGCACGTAGATGGGGATCTTGAGCTCCTCGTGGATGCGCTGGACGAGCCTCCGGACGCCGCGCGCGGCCTGGCCGCCGCTCGACACGAGGAGGCACTTGTTCTTCTCGTGGAAACGGTCCTCGAGGAGGCGCGACCAGACCGCGTCCTTCTCCACGAGGAGCGCAAACTCGGCCTTGCTCGACTTGAACTGGAGCACCTCCGGCTCGCAGATGCTGGGGATCCCCCAGCCGCCGCGGCCCATGCGCGAGAGATCGATCTCGTCCCCCGAGTCCACCATCACGACGGGGCCGGCGGCGAGGCCCTTCTTGTTGGCGAACAGGTGCAGTTCCTCGCGGAGCGCGTCGATGGTGACCTCGAGGTCCTCGATGATGGGATCACTCTCGCTCTGGTCCTCGAAGGTGTTCTCGGTGGAGCCCTTCAGGGTGTGCTTGGTCACGTAGTAGAGCTGGCGGATGGTGATCGTCTTGTTCTCGCGGATGAGGTTCTTGCACTCGTTCGCGACCAGGAACGTCTGCATGAACTTGCGCGCCATTCCCGTGTTGAAGAACTCGCGCGACTGCGTCCTGTCGCCGAGCTCGATGATCCTGCGCCGAGCGTTGAAGGACACGTTCGAGAGGGCGCGCGTCTTGATCTCGAGGGCGGGGTTCTGCCCCTTCTCGACGGTGGCGAGGGTCCGCGCGGTCAGCTTGTGGATCTTGTCGAGGGTCCTGCGATCGCGGTCGGTCATCGTGGGGGTGCCCCCCGAGGGGGCGGCAGCCTTCGGGGAAGGGGGCGGGGTCGCGGGCGTCTTCTTCTTCGCGGCCATCGGTCACCTCCCCCTCGGCGTCGGCCGACCACGGTCCGCCGCGCGCTTTCCGCCGCCCGCTGCGCGCTTTCCGGCGTCCGGCGTCCGCGGTGCGCTCTCGGCCTTCCCCGATCCCTTCTCGGCCGTCCGCTTTCCGGCGTCCGCCGTCCGCTTTCCGGCGTCCGCTGTCCGCTTTCCGGCGTCCGCCGGCACCCGAGGGGGCTTCGGCACGGAGGGGGGCGGCGGGATGGAGTCGCTCGCGGGCGGTGCCATCGACGGCGGGGGCGGCCCTGCGTCGTCGGTCACCTCGACCTCCCTGATGTTCACGAAGTTGGGGAGCGCCTTGAAGAAGGATCCCTCGACCTTCTCCTGCGCGGAGCCGAGGATCGCGGCGATGGCGCGGCTCACCTCGGGGATGTAGCGCTGGAAGACGCTCATCCGCTTGTGCTCCGAGAGCGCCCGCTCGCGGGCGCGGAGGTGGGCGCCGAGCCTGCGCCCGCACTCCTGGACCGCAAGCCTGAGCTCGCGAAGGAGCTCGTCGTAGTGGGCGACCGCCTCCTTCGCCTCGCTCGTGAACGGGACCCACACGCTCGCGAGGTGGACCACGACGGCGAGCGGTCCCACGGGGAGCGAGCCCTTCGGCTGCTGGAGCTCGTACGACTTCCAGTTCGTGTCGTACACGGCCTCGCTGATCGCGCAGGCCTTCGGCTGGTACTGGAGAGGCACGCGGTTCGCGAAGCGGATGACCTCGGCCGGATCCTCCGCCGGGAGATCTCCCCCGTACGCGAGCCCGACCTCGACGACGAACGGGTTGCCGCGGTACACCGACGGCGGCCGCGTCGACGAGGTGTAGAACTCGGCCTTGTACCTGCGCTTCAGCCCCTCGACGAGCAAGGTCTCCCCGATGGGGACGACGCAGGAGGCCGGCGGCGCGAGGACCTTCACCTGCGCGAGCGCCTTGTGCAGGCGCTCCACTTCGTCGCCGTGGATCTTCGCCGCGGGCGTCCTCGGTGACACGAGTGCGATGCGGCAGATCTGCTCGGCCAGGGCCGGGCTCACGCGCGAGAAGTCCTCGGTGAGGACCTGCTTCACCGTCATGGATCCCGAGTCGTTCAGCATCGCGAGGAACATCCCGAGCTCGACGCCGTGCGGGTGCGGCTTGATCTCCTGCGCCTCGCGCGGCAGCTCCGACGTGGCCCGCGGGTAACTCGCCCGCTCACCCTTCGGGTTCACGTACACGAGCTCGAGGTGCGGGTTCGCGATCACCGTCTGCTCGAGGTACGCCTCGACGCCCGTGCGGCCGCCGCGGTAGGCCGCGACGAGCTCGATCTCGACGCGCGTGCCGTGGTCCTTCTCCCACTCGAGGGTGGCCTCCTTCACGACGTCGGGCTGGTTGCGCTTCGTGTCGATGCGCAGGTCGATGCGAAGGGCGGGCCTCCCCTTCCCCGTCTTCGACGTGATGACCACCGGCTTGCCGGTCGTGAGTTGCCCGTACAGGCCGGCCGCGCTGATGCCGATGCCCTGCTGCCCGCGCGACTGCTTGAGGCGGTGGAACTTGGACCCGTAAAGAAGCTTGGCGAAGATCTTCGGCATCTGCGCCTTGACGATGCCCGGCCCGTTGTCCTCGATGACGACCCGGAAGCGCCCCTCGGAGACCTCGGTGATCTCGACGAGCAGATCGGGGAGGATCCCCGCCTCCTCGCAGGCGTCGAGCGAGTTGTCGACGGCCTCCTTCACGGTCGTGAGGAGCGCCTTCGCGGGGTTGTCGAAGCCGAGGAGGTGGCGGTTCTTGGTGAAGAACTCGCTCACGCTGATCTCGCGCTGCCGCGACGCCATCGTCTCGGCCGTCGCGCGGCGCGCGGGCGTGCGCGGCGCGGGCTCCTCGGCCTTCGCGTGAGCTGCGGAGGGTGGGGGCGGGGTCGAGTCGCCAAACGGGAGTGTGCTCTGGAGGGCCTTGATGGAGGTCTTCATCGGCTTCTTCTTGGGCATTCCTTCACGCACGGTGCACGGCGGCCAAATATTGGCAGGGTGAACAGGTGTCAAGCGCCAACATCCTCCCACGTGGGCCCACATCCACGCCCCCATCGGATCGGAACGGCTGGTCAGATGGGCACATTCACGGTAAATTCACGAGTCCCCCGGAGGGTCCTTCATGCAGCCTCAGGCGCTCCCCCGTCGCCGGCCCGATTTGCGGATCTGCGTCGCCGTCCTCGCCCTTCTCGGCGCAACCACGGGCAGCGGCTGCGCCGCGGAGCCCGAGGTCATCACGATCACCCGGAAGCAGCCGCAGGGGGCGCCGACCGACACCGCGACGCCCGCCGCCGGCCCGACCTGCACCGACAAGAGCCGCAACGGCGACGAGCTCGGCACCGACTGCGGCGGCGCTTGCAAGAAATGCGACGGCGCCGAGTGCGCCGCCGACGCGGAGTGCGTGAGCAACCTATGCAACAAGACGTGCGTCCCGCCCGGCACGAAGCTCTGCGGCGTCGGCACCGCGCAGCCCTGCGCGGACGGCGGCGCGTGCGCACAGGATCTGGACTGCGCGTCCGACTACTGCAACGGCGCGCGCTGCGTCGCCGCGCCCCCCGACGCGCACGGCGACGGACGACGCGACGCGAAGGAGACCGACGTCGACTGCGGCGGCCCCGCGCCCAAGCCGTGCGACGCCGGCAAGAAGTGCAAGGTCGCGGACGACTGCGTGGGCCTGTGCACGGCCGGCGTCTGCGACCCGCCGAGCGGGACGGACGGGAAGAAGAACGGCGGCGAGACCGACATCGACTGCGGCGGTTCGAGCACGAAGAAGTGCGACACCGGCAAGGGCTGCCTCAACCACACCGATTGCGGTTTCGGCTGGTGCACGGCCAGCAAGTGCGGGAAGCCCTCGGCGACGGACGGCATCACCAACGGCACCGAGACCGACAAGGACTGCGGCGGCGCCGCAGTCACCTTCGGCGGCGTCACGATCCCCGCCGGGCCCGGCTGTGGACCCGCCAAGAAGTGCGGCGTCGACGCCGACTGCGCGAGCGCCGTGTGCGCGTACAACAAGGTCTGCGTCGAGGCGCCGAGCTGCCGCTCCGTCCATGGCGGGCAGACGTGCGGGACGGGCGAGTTCGGCCAGCTGGTCGCGGTGCACGAGAGCTGCTGCAAGACGCTCGACCTCGGCCCCGACGTGACGATGGTGCAAGGGGGCGTGACCAAGCAGGTTTACCTCGACAAGTACGAGGTCACGGCCGGCCGCATCCGCGCGTGGGTCGAGGACATCAAGGCCCAGTACGCGGGCGTCCCCAACGTGCAGGCGTGGGTGCGCGCGCGCATGGCGGTGGACCCGATCCTCGCCACGATGTTCCCGAACGTGACCGTCTCGGGCATGACGGTCAACATGACCGAGTTCCTGCCCAGCAAGGCCACCGACCAGCCCTTCACCTTCCCGTACGTGGGCGGCGGCACGATCGAGGTGGACCTCGGCCTCAACGATCAGCTGGGGCCGACGTCGTACTACCGAGGCACGCAGACCGGCGGCACGAGCGGTTGCTACATGGGCGCGGGCTCCTACGGCCACCGGACGTACTGGTACAGCCAGGCGATGTCGAACTACTACTCCGAGGTCTACCGCCCGGGCCGGCAGAACGACCTCGACGAGAAGTCGATGAACTGCCTCAACCCGATCATGTTCGCCGCCTTCTGCGCGTGGGACGGCGGGTACATCCAGAGCGTGGCCGCGCTCTCGGCGGCCTACGGGCCCTACCAGTGGCCGTGGGGCGACTCGCCCAACACCAACGACGAGGCGTTCAAGTACTCCAACTTCAACAGCGGCGTTGGCAACTTCAGCGCGACGAAGCTGCCGAGGTACCTCTGGCCGATCGTCCCGTTCGCACACTTCGCCAACGACTTCACGCCGGTGATCGCCGCGCCCGGTCGCTTCCCGATGGACCTCAGCTTGGTGCGCGAGGGCGGCGGCGGTGCCGGCGAGGGCTGGTACGATCTCGGTGGCAACATGATCGAGTGGTCCCAGGCGAACGGCGCCTACCGCGGGTGGACGGGCTCGTCGTGGGAGGGCCACAACTACCCGCGCGCGTGGACGGGCGGCATCTACTTCCTGGACAAGTACGGCAAGGGCAGCACGCGCTGCATGCGTTTGAAGGGCTGACGTCTCCCCCCTGACGGGCGGACCCGCCACGCGGAAGACGAACGGTTTGGGGGTCGCGCCTCGAGCGTAGCCATTGTACCGTCGCGATCCATGAAGCTCCGAACGGAGTCCCTCCTCGCCGCCGCGTGCCTGATCGCGCTCCTGGCCGCGTGCGCCGGCGAGGACGTGCCCACCTTCTGCACGCGGACCGACACGAGGGCGTGCACGTGCGCCTCGGGGACGTGCACGACGACGTGCCACGGCGAGCGGTGCCCGCTCGTCTGCGGGGCCGGGGCGACGTGCGACTTCGACTGTCCGCAGGGCGGCTGCAGCCTCGCGTGCAAGCAGAACGCGACGTGCCGGCTCACGTGCGCGAAGGGCGGCTGCACGGTGGAGGCGACGGACGCGCGCTCCGTCACCCTGGACTGCCCCGGCAACGGCTGCAAGCAGAGCTGCCGGGGTGCGGCCACGTGTGCGATCACGTCCTGCCGGGAGGGCTGCAACCTGAGCTGCGGCTTCTCCGCGGCGTGCACGAACAGCTGCTCCGACACCCCAGCGGGGTGCACCCTGGTTCCATGATCCGGAACCCGAAGGCGATCCTCGCGCTTCTCACGGGGCTCAACCTCCTCAACTACCTCGACCGGTACGTCGTGTCGGCCGTGCTCCCGCGCGTGCAGGCCAAGCTCGACATGTCGAACTTCGAGGGCGGTCTCCTCGCGACGCTGTTCCTCATCGGGTACTTCGCCACGTCTCCGTTCTTCGGGCACGTGGGCAGCCGCGGCCCGCGGAAGGGGCTGATCGCGATGGGGGTCGCCATCTGGAGCCTGGCGACGGTCGGCTCGGGTCTCGCGAACGGCACGCTGTCGCTCCTCGCGGCGCGCGCCCTCGTCGGCGTGGGCGAAGCGAGCTACGCGACCCTCGCGCCGACCCTGATCGACGATCTGGCTCCCCAGGACCGCAAGGCCAAGTGGCTCAGCGTGTTCTACGTCGCCGCCCCGGTCGGCTCCGCGCTCGGCTACATCGTCGGGGGCTTCGTCGAGAAGGCCGCGAGCACGTGGCCGTGGCCACTCTTCCAGGACGGCAACGGGTGGCGCGGCGCGTTCTTCGTCGCGGGCGGCCCGGGGCTCTTGCTGGCGCTCTCGTGCCTCCTCATCCAGGAACCGGCGCGCACCGAGGGGCCGAACAAGCTCCCGCTGCTCGACTCGATCCGGACGCTCGGGCGCCTCGCGCAGTACCGGACGAGCGTCCTCGGTTACTGCGCGTACACCGCCGCGGTGGGAGGGTTCTCCTACTGGGCGCCGAAGTTCCTGTTCGAGCGGTACCGCATGGAGCTCTCGCACGCGAACTTCGTGTTCGGCGTCATCACCGTGGCGGCGGGCACGATCGGCACCGCCGTGGGCGGCGTGTGGGGCGATCGCGCCGTGCGTGCGATCCCCGGCGGCGAGGGCGACGTCGCCGCGGAGCGCCGGCGCGTCGCGGTGTACCTCCGGATCTGCGCGGTCGGCTCGGCGATCGGCGCACCCCTGGCGGTCGGGTGCTTCCTCTCGCCATCGCCCGCGGTCTTCTTCGTGCTGGTGTTCTTCTGCGAGGTGGCGCTCTTCCTCTCGACGTCGCCGATCAACGCGGCGATCCTGCGGAGCGTGCCCGCGACCCTGCGCGCGAGCGCCATGGCTCTCTCGATCTTCGGGATTCACATCCTGGGTGATCTCTGGTCGCCCCCCGCGGTGGGGCTCCTCGCCGACCACATGCCCATCTGGCTCGCGATGATGTCGCTGCCCGCGGCCATCCTGCTCTCGGCGATCATCTGGTGGCCCCGGGCCGGGGCGAGCCGGGCGGTTGCCATTGACCCCTGAGGAGGTTTCCGAGTAGTTGGCGGGCAGAATCGCAGGATTTTCCAGGCTTTCCTTTCCGCGCGCCCCCTCGACCATGCCCCGAGCCCCGACGATCCGCCGCCGCCGCCTGTTCTGGGCGTTCGCGGCGTTCCTGGCGGCTTTCCTCGGGGTACTGAACGCTCGCGCCGACGACGCGGGCGCGCCGCCCTCGAACGGCGACGCGGGCGCGCCGCCCTCGAACGGCGACGCCTCGGCTCCGGCCCGTCCCGAGGCCGGCGCCGCCCAGCCCATCGAGCCCACCGTCGCGCCCGTCCGGATCCCCGAGAGCGAGGCCGAGAAGGCGGTGGGGCTGCCCGTCACGGGTATCGACGTCACCGGCAACCGCCGCGTCGCGAAGGACGACGTGCTCTCGTACCTCCGCCTCAAGCCGGGCGCCACGTTCAAGGTCGAGACGCTCGCGAGCGACGTGCGCGCGCTGTGGGACTCCGGCTTCTTCGACGACATCGAGGTCGACCTCGGCCGGAACGACCGCGGCGTGACCTTGCGCTTCCTGGTGCGCGAGCGCCCGAACATCAAGCTCATCGAGTTCGAGGGCAACGACGAGATCGAGAACGACAAGCTGACGGAGGCCGTCGAGGTCAAGACCAACACCATCCTCAGCGTCCCGGCGGTGCGCCGCAGCGTGCAGAAGATCAAGGACGCGTACGCCGAGAAGGGGTACTTCCTGGCCGACGTCGAGCAGCAGATCGACCCGCTGCGCGACAACGAGGTGCGGATCCTCTTCAAGGTCCGCGAGCACCAGCCCGTGACGGTGCGGCGCATCACGTTCATCGGCAACTACAACGTCCCCGAAGCCGAGCTGCGCGAGAACATGCAGACCGGCCAGTCGAGCTTCTTCTCGTTCGGCTCGGGCGGCCCCTACAAACAGGACGTCTTCGAGCGCGACATCCTGATGCTGAACGCCCTTTACTACGACAAGGGCTACATGAGCGTGCAGTTCGGCACGCCGCGCGTGATGCTCACTCCCGACCGCGAGGGCATCGAGATCGTGCTCGTCGTGAGCGAGGGCCCTCGCTTCAAGATCCGCCAGCTCCGCGTGTACGAGCGGGACGCGGACGGCAAGGAGATCGAGCCGCTCGGCGGCCGCAAGGCGCTCCGGCAGCTCATCCGCGCGCACGCCGGCGACTACTTCAACCGCGCCGAGGTCGTTCGGGATCTCCAGGCGGTGCGCACGCTGTACCGCGACGCCGGCTACGCCAACGTCGAGGCCGAGCCCGAGACGGAGCTCGACCCGGTGCACCGCGAGGTCGACATCTCGATCCCGATCCGGCGCGGCCCGCTCGTCCACGTCGAGCGCATCGAGATCAAGGGCAACACCAAGACCCGCGACAAGGTGCTCCGACGGGAGATGGAGATCGCCGAGGGTCAGCTCTTCAGCGAGACCAAGCTCGAGGACTCGAAGCGCCGCATCACGGCCCTCGGCTACTTCGAGCGCGTCGACGTGAGCACGGAGCAGGGCTCCTCGCCCGAGAAGATCAACATCCACTTCGAGGTCGCCGAGCGTCCGACCGGCACGTTCCAGGTGGGCGCCGGCTTCAGCTCGGTCGAGAACTTCATCGCGACGGCGCAGGTCCAGCAGGCGAACCTCTTCGGCAAGGGCCAGTCGCTGGCGCTGCAGGCGCAGATCTCCGGGCTCCGGCAGATCATCAGCATCCGCTTCTTCGAGCCGTACTTCCTCGACTCGGACTGGTCGACGAGCACCGAGCTGTACGACCAGCTCTACGTCTTCCCGGACTTCTCGCGCCGCTCGCTGGGCGCGTCGCTCACGTTCGGCTACGCGCTCATCCAGCCGTGGCTCCGTCTCAGCATGACCGGCACGGTCCAGCACGACAGCGTGGACACCTCGCAGAGCACCTTCTTCGGCGCCAGCTCCGGCTTCGTGAGCGTCTTCCAGCGGCTGCCGCTCTCCAACCTGTTCAACGCGGGGCGCACCATGTCGCTCCGCCCGTCCATCGTCTACGACACGCGCGACAACCGCCTGTTCCCGACCTCGGGCCTGTACCTCCAGGCCTCGACCGAGTTCGCGGACGATGTCCTCGGCAGCCAGATCCAGTTCCTCCGGCACCGGTTCACCGGCCGCGCGTATTACCCGCTCGGCGGCCAGACGGGCCAGCCCGGCTCGGGCTTCGTGCTCAAGCTCAACACCGAGGTCGGCCTCATCACGAGCCCCACGGCGGAGGGCGTGCCCATCTTCACGCGGTTCTTCCTCGGCGGCATCCTGGACGTGCGCGGCTACCGCCTCCGCACGGTCGGCCCGCGCCTGCCGCTGAACCAGACGCTCGACGTGAACGCGGCCCCGATCGCCAACGGCGCGAACATCGGCGGCAACCTGCAGGCGTACTCGAACCTGGAGTTCGAGTTCCCCATCGTCGACAAGGTCGGCATCCGCGGCGTGACGTTCCTCGACGCCGGCAACGCGTGGAACCTCGAGGATCAGTTCTGCAAGACCACGCCGGCGCCGCAGTTCCCCGCCGTCGTGTCCCCGTGCTTCAACGGGCTCAAGAGCCTGACCACGGTCCGCATGTCGAGCGGCTTCGGGATCCGGTGGTTCTCCCCGCTCGGGCCGCTCCGGTTCGAGTGGGGGTTCCCGCTGAGGCCCCTGGCCTACGAGGAGAGCTACGTCTTCGAGTTCACAATCGGAAACTTCTTCTGACGCTGCCTACTTGCTCCACGCCGCCAGCACCTGCTTCGTGTCGATCGACCCGGCGATGGCCTTCGCCACACCGTCCTGGAGGAGCGTGGTCGTCCCACCCGCCATCGCCGTGCTCCGGATCCGATCCACGGGCGACTTCCGCGCGATGGATGCCTTGATCTCGTCGTCGGTGACGAGGGGCTCGTGCAGCGCGATCCGGCCCTCGTAGCCGGAACCGCTGCACGCGTCGCACCCCACCGCCTTCCAGGTCCGCAGGCCCTCCCGCGTGGCGCCGAAGCGCTCCTCCAGGATCGGACTGCGGCGGTCACGGCCACCTCCCGGTCGCCGGCGGGGCGACAGGAAGGAATGGTGGCGCGCGGAGGGGCGCGACCGGGGAACAGCCACGCGGCCAGCAGGCGACGGGGGGGCAGTGGAGGGTGGGCAAGGAGAATGGGCACGTTCTTGCCACCCCATCTGCTCGCGCGACCGACGTGCGGAGCGAGGAAGGTCCCTCCGCGCCCGTTGACGGCAAGGCCCCCGCGAGCGATCGTACCGCGGATGTCACGTCCGGCTCCGTTCGTGGCGCTCGTGGCGCTCGTGGCGCTCGCCTTCGCGGCGGGCGGCGCAGCCTGCAAGCCCGCGGCCCCGACCACGATCGTGGCGCGCGGGGACACACTCGGCGAGATGCGCACGATCAAGGGCGACGTCCAGGTCACGCAGCCGGGAGAAGAGCAGCGCGCGCCGTACCCCCGCGAGCGCCTCGCGGAGGGGACCGCGGTGTCGCTCGCGAGCGGTGCGCTCGCGTGGATCCGGCGCGACGCCGGGGCCACGTGGCTCGTGGCGGGTCCGGCCGAGCTCGTGCTGCGTGACGACGCAGTGAAGCTCACCTCGGGCCGCGCGTTCATCGACGGCGAGGACGCCGCGCCGGTGCGCATCGACTCTCCTCGCGGGGCGCTCGAGCTCTCCGACGGGCGCGCCAGCGTCGACGTGCTCGCGGACGGGCGCGAGGAGGTCTACGTGCTGCGCGGCGCGGCCCGCGTGGGGGCGAGCGGCGAGCGGGCGCACGCGGGGGAGCGGCTGACGCTGGCGCCGGACGGATCGGTCAAGCGCGACGCCGCGATCGCGTGGGACGACTGGACGGGCGGGCTCGCGACGGCCGATCCCGCGGCGCAGCCCGCCCCTTTCGGACTCGGCACCGTCGGCGCCCGCCCGCCCGGGGACAAGGGCAAGCCGCGGTTCTCGCTCGTGATCGAGCGCCTCGACGTGCGCGTCACGGTCGATCACGACTTCGCGGTGACGGAGGTCGATCAGACCTTCGTGAACCCCAGCTCCGACACCGTGGAGGGGATCTTCGGCTTCCGCACGCCGCCGGGGGCCGTCCTCCACCGGTTCGGGGTCGATCGCGACGGCGAGCTCGTGTGGGGCAAGGTCAAGGAGAGCGCCGCGGCGAAGGCCCAGTACGAGAGCAACGTCTACCAGGGGTCCACCGAGGATCCGGCCCTCCTCTCGTGGGTCGCGCCCGGCGTGTACAACGCACGGCTGTACCCCATCGGCGCGGGGGCGAGGCGGCGCGTCGTCACGCGCTACGCGGAGTGGCTGTCGCGCCAGGGACCGAAGGCCGACCGCCGCCTCTACGTCTACCCGATGGCCGCGGAGGGGGCGCGGGGCTCCTTGCCGCGCATCGAGGAGCTGCGCGTCTCGATCGACCTCGAGAAGGCCGGCGCCACGCGCGTGCGCGCGGGCATGAACGGCAGGGCGGAGGGCAAGCGCATCGTCATCCACGCGTTCGACCACGTGCCGCGCGCCGACCTGGCCGTGGAGCTGTTCGACGCGGGGGAGAAGGACCGCATCGTGTACCGCGCGGCGCACGCGCTCACGGCGGACGACATCCCCATGAACGCGGACGCGAAATTCGCCGCGAAGGTGTCGTCCGAAGAACCGGACTATGTCCTCGTGCCACTCCGGAGCGCCGCGGGAGCGCCCAAGGGAATCGACCTCGCGATCGTCGTGGACACGTCGGCCGCCACGGAGTCGGGCGCGCTCGCGATCGCGCGCAGCCTGACCTCCGCGCTCCTTGCCCACCTCGGGCCCGACGACCGGGCCGCGCTCTGGGCGGGGGACGCGACCTTGCGACCGGTCACGGAGGGCAGCGGCGAGCTCGCCTTGGTGGACGCGGGACGCAGGCGCGCGTGGCTCTCCGGCCTGGCCGGGATCGAGCGAGGTGGCGCCACGGACGTCGGCGCGCTCCTCACGGAGGCCGCGGGGCGGCTCGATCCGAAGCGACAGGGGGCTGTCCTCTACATCGGCGACGGGATGCCCTCGGTGGGCGAGCTGTCGCAGAGATCGCTACGGGAGCGGCTGTCGCGCCTGCCCTCGTCGACACGGCTGTTCACGGCGGGGATCGGAAGCCGGGCGAACCTCGCCCTCCTCCACGCGCTGTCCCGCGGCGCGCCCACGGAGCCCGTGGGCGACGCGTATGGGGCCGCGCGCGCCGCGCTGAGGCTCCTCGAGGCTGCGCAGAAGCCAGCCTGGGTGGGCGCGTCGGTGGATCTCGGCGGGGGCGTCGAACGGATCCTGCCGCGGGAGCTCCCGCCGGTGCCGGCGGACGAGAGCGTCGTCGTCGTCGGGCGTGTCACGGGCAAGGGGCCGGCGGCGCTCGAGCTCAGGAACGGCGAGCTCACGCTCCGGAGCACGCTGCGCGTCGTCCCGATCGACGACGGTGGAGACCTGCGACGTCGGTGGGGTCAGGCGAGGATGCAGGAGCTGCTCGCCGAGGGCGCCGGGCGCGCGTCCCTCGTCGACATCGGGCGCCGCTACGGGCTCGTCTCGCCGTACACGTCGCTCTACGTCCCCACCGCGCGGGAGGCCGCGAGCGCCAACCTCGCGACCCGCGAGGCGCTCGCAGAGGCCCGCGCGGAGGCGATGGAACGACGACGCCTCTGGCGACCGTGGAGCCGCTCGTGGACGAAGTCCGAGGCGATGCCCGTGGACCTGGCGGAGAGCCAGGCCGACAACAAGGAGGGCGGGACGGGGACGCGCGCGAAGGGGGAGGAGGGATCGATGGGTAACCCCTCGTCGAAGGCCGCCTCTTCACGGTTCGCTGCGCGGAGCGCGGACGACGCGCCGCCCACCGAGGACCGCAAGAAAGCGCTCATGGAGGCGTCGGAGTTCGGCATGATCGGCACCCTCCACGCGGGAGGGCCAACAGCGTGGCTGGCATCACAGTGCCGCCGAGATGCACCACGCTGTCGATGTAGTACATCCCTGAGATGGCGCTGATCGCCACGGTGAGGAAGTAGTCGACCATGATCAGCTGG
>SXGT01843471.1_pt1 | contig 28472 bp, 19 predicted proteins | sample 3176221 | NCBI WGS metagenome assembly SXGT01 (sample SAMN11356862, study PRJNA531348) | freshwater metagenome | isolation source: freshwater sample F1-120 | place: China: Fuxian Lake, Yuxi | collected 2017-12-25 | reverse complement strand
GCTGCAAGAAGACAAGACGAGCGGCCAGCGCGTGTTCAAATTTCTGGCCGGCCCGATCTTCTCGAACGTGATCTTGGCGGACGAAATCAACCGTACCCCGCCTAAAACGCAGGCCGCCCTCCTGGAAGCGATGCAGGAAAAGCAGGTCACGATCGGCGGCACCCGGCACAAGCTCCCCGATCCGTTCTTCGTCCTCGCCACGCAAAACCCGATCGAACAGGAAGGCACGTACCCGCTCCCCGAAGCGCAGCAGGATCGCTTCATGTTCAACGTGCTTGTCGATTACCCGTCCGAGGATGAGGAGTTCAAGATCGTCGAGATGACGACGGCAATGCACTCCGCCAAGCTCGAACGCATCCTGAACGCCAACGACATCCTCGAGATGCAGGACATCGTGCGCAAGGTCCCGGTGGCGCCGTACGTCATCCGTTACGCGATGAAGTTCGCCCGCCTGACGCGCAAGGAAAAAGGCGAGGTCCCCGACTTCATCAAGGAATACGTCACCTGGGGCGCCGGTCCGCGCGCCACGCAGAACCTCGTCCTGGGCGCGAAGGCCCGCGCCGTCCTGCATGGCCGCTACTACGTCTCCTGCGAGGACATCCGGGCCGTCGCGATCCCGGTCTTGCGTCATCGCATCATTACGAACTTCAACGCCGAGGCGGAAGGTATCAAGCCGGAGACGATCATTCAAAGGCTGGCGGACATCATCCCACGCGACCCGAACGAGGAGGCGCTGGCGCGCGGCAAGGCGGTGGTCGCGGGATAATTGGAGCACCGAAGGTGCGAAAACAAAATAGCCCAGGGCAGAGCGCAGCGCCGCCCTGGGTTGGGTCGACGCGGTTGGGCCTCGCCCTGCAAGGGCAAAACAACGTGGCGCGCTGGTTTGTTTCGCCCTTGCAGGGCTTGGCCGGCGTGGTATCGCGCATCCCAGGGCGGCGCTGCGCTTTGCCCTGGGCTGATTGGTTGCGGCCCTTCGGGCCAAACTCTGGGTGGCGTCAGAGGTGATACGGGGGCAGAGAGCAAACGCTAAGCCGCAAGCGGCGTGGAGAGTGTAGGATGGCCAAGCAAGCAATCAAAGACGACCCGCGCAAATATCTCGACCCGCTCGCGCTCGCCAAAGTGCGCAGCCTCGAACTCAAAGCGCGGCTCATCGTCGAAGGCTATCTCTCCGGGCAGCACAAGAGCCCCTACCACGGCTTCTCCGTCGAGTTCGCCCAGCATCGCGAATACGTGCCCGGCGACGACATCAAGCACATCGACTGGAAAGTCTGGGGCCGCACCGGTCGCTTCTATCTCAAGCAATACGAGGAAGAAACCAACCTCGTGTGCTGGATCCTGCTCGACATCAGCGAATCGATGCGTTACGGCTCTATTGCTGGCATATCGAAATTCGATTACGCCTGCATGTCGGCCGCGGCGCTGGCGTACATGGTCCTGCACCAGTCGGACGCGATCGGGTTCGTCACCTTCGACTCGGAAGTGAAACACTACCTCAAGCCGTCGAGCCAGCTCTCGCAACTCAAGGAGATGGTCCACTTCATGAATCAAGGCGTCGGCAAGGAGAAGTCGAACATGGCGCCCCTGTTTCATGACATGGCCGAACGCATCAACCGGCGGGCGCTCGTCTTCATCCTCAGCGACATGTTCGAGGACCTGGAGCCGATTTTAGCTGGCCTGAAACACCTGCGGCATAAGCGGCACGAGGTGGTGCTATGGAACATTCTCGACGCGGCCGAGGTGACGTTCCCGTTCCACGAATCGACGCTGTTCCGCGGCATGGAGCAGTATCCCGATCTGCTGACCGACCCACGCTCGCTGCGGACGGCGTATCTGGAGCAAATCGAAGGGCACATTCATCAGTTGACAAAGGGCTGCCGAGATCAGAATATCGACTATGTGCAGTTGCGCACGGACACGCCGTTGAATGTGGCGATGTCGAGTTATTTGGCGCATCGCTTGAAGAGATCGCGCTGACACGCTAGGCCGCAAGCGGCGGAATGCAACCTATACGGATTACGGATATGTTCTTATTCGCATTCATTATCAACCCTCTCATCGCCGGCATCGTCGGCGGGGCCGCCATTGCCATACCGGTGGTCATCCACTTGATCAATCGCCGGCGCTTCAAGATCGTCGAATGGGCGGCGATGAAGTTCCTGCTCGCCGCGCAAAAGCAGACGCGCAAGCGCATGCGCATCGAGCAGCTTCTTCTGCTCTTGGTGCGCATGCTCATCCTCGCACTGATCCTCTTCGCGATGGCGAGCGTCATGCCGTGGGCCGAGGCGTGGTGGTCGGAAATGGGGCTCGCCCACATCGGCAAGAGGACACGCACGACGCGCGTCCACCACGTTTTCGTCCTCGACGCCAGCTTGAGCATGAATCAAACCGTGAACGGGCAGCCCGCGTTCGAGGCGGCCCGCCAGCTCGTACTCAAGAAAATTCAGGACAACCCCGCCGGCGACGGCTACAGCGTCCTCGTTCTGAAGGACAGCCCGACCTGGCTCGTCGGCGAGGCATCGCAGGATTATCGCAAGGTCATGCGCGAGATCGAGGCGGTCAAGCCCACGCACGGCAATTCGTCCCTGGCGTCGGCGCTCAACATGGTGTCGGCCAAGCTCATCGAAACCAAACCTCGCTTCGGGACACAGGCGGTCTATTTCTTCACCGACATGCAGCGCACCACCTGGCTCGGCGCCGCCCCGTCCGACCTCAAGAACGACGCCGAGGCGAAGGAGAAGCAGGCCTATCTCGACATTGCCGAGCGCGCGACGACCATCTTCGTGGATGTCGGCGCGGACAACGCCGGCAACGTTGCCGTCGCCGACATCGTCTTCAAGAACCTCTACGTGACCTCGAACACCAACGTACTCTTGACGGCCAGCGTGCATAATTTCAGCGCGGAAACCAAGAAAGACCTGCGCGTCGAGGTCCTGACCGGCAAGGCCAAGGAAAACGCCAACGATGTCCCGTTGCAGATGCGTGTCGTCAGCCACAAGAATTGCACTTTCGCGCCGGGCGAGCGGCAGACTATCGAGTTCGACGACTTCAAGTTCGCGACCCCCGGCACCTACGCGGTGCAAGTGAAGATCGCCGACGACACCCTTAACGAAGACAACACGCGCACCATCGTCATCACCGTGCGCGAGACCATCCCGATCCTGATCGTCAACGGCAAGACCTCGGCGGATCGCTTCGAGCGCGCATCCGAATACCTGAAATTGTCGCTCAATCCGTTCCCGGCGGGGGCGGAGCCGAAGTGGGCGCCGCTGCGGCCGAAGGTGGTCACGCCGTCGCAATTCACCGACATGACCGAGGCGGAGCTGGAGCACTTCGATTGCATCTTCTGGTGCGACGTGGGCCCGTTCGGGAACAACGACGTGCGCAAGATCGACGGCCATCTGCGCCGCGGCGGCGGGTTCATCGTCTCGCTTGGCGATCGCATGCTTGAGCACATCGACAATTACAATCGCCTGCTTTTCAAGGACGAACAGGGAATCCTGCCGGCCAAGCTCATCCCTTACAAAGGCGAAAAGAAGGTCGAAGCTCCCGCGGAGCATCACTTCTACCTGCAAAACACGGACAACAACGCGTACGCGCTGCCTCCGCTGCAGGCGTTCAACGACGACGCCGATCGCTTGACGCTGCGGACCGCGCGTTTTCGGCAATTCGTGCTGGCGATGGTCCCGGAGGGGAAGGCGCGCGTCGTCCTGTCGTTTATGCCGGAGGTCGCCAACATCGTCGAGAAGGACAAGCGTGCCGAGCTGCCGGTCAGCTCCCCAGCGCTCGTCGAGTGGAATCCGCCGTTGCCGCGGACCCAGCAACCCGCGCTGAAGCCGTTGAAAGGCGCGACGCGCATCGATCGGCAGCCCGCGCGTTATCGCGGCAAGGTGCTCCTGCTAACGTCCACTGTCAACATGGACTGGACGACCTGGCCCGGCTCGCCGAGCTTCGGCGCCATGATGCACGAACTCACGCGCATGGGCGTTTCCGGCCGGCTGCGCGAACAGGCGCTGACCGTCGGCAACATGCTCGAAGAATACCTTCCCGGCGGCAACGAGGTTGAGGTTACCCTCCATTTCCCCGCCGGCAGCAACCTCAAATCAACGCGCGTCAAGACTCAGGTGCTCGACGAGACGAACCTATTTCGCTGGGGAGACACCGATTTCAGCGGCCTTTATCGTCTCGACGCCCAGACCGGAAACGAGTACCCCTTCGCCGTCAACGTGCCGGCCTCGTCCTCCGATCAAAAAGGGACGGAGAGCGATCTGGGCCGCGTCGACGAGAAGAAGCTCAACGATCTATATCCCGGCTGGAAGCTGCAAGTGGTCCGTAATCCGCTCATGGCGGCGATCGCGATCGACGGCGCGGCGGCGGCGCCGATCGACATCTACATGCCGGTCGGGCCGACCATCGCCAATATCGCCTTGCTAATCGTGCTGGGGCTTTTGTTCGCGGAGATCGTCATGGCCTGGTACTTCGGGCATTACACGACCACCGAGGGGGCCCTGTCCGGCGCGCCCCCTGGTCCGACGGGAACCATTGTGGCCGCCGTCGTCGCCGTCATCTCGACGATCCTGTTCGCGATCGGCGCCCTGGTCATCACGCACGAGATACGCACGGGCGATTTCCTTGGCTTCCTGCCCGAACTGTTGCGCAACTGGTTCGAGCAATTCGTGGGTGTGCCGCCGTTGCAGCCGGGCGAAGGCTCGAACTGGCGCTACGAGAAGACGCAGTTTCTCTTCGGCATACCCGGTCCGGAAAGCTGGTACGCTATCTTCCTTATCCTGGGAGCGTGCGTGACGATCTTCTTCACGTATCGGGCCGAGGCGCCGCGCGTGTCGCTGGTTTACAAGCTGCTGCTCGGCGCGTTGCGCATGTACTTGATCCTCTTGACGCTTTATTTCCTCCTGCCACGGCCGCAATTGCAGTACGCGCGCGAGGGCTTTCCCGACATGGTGCTGCTGATCGACGACTCGCGCAGCATGGGAGAGCCCGACACGTTCCAGGATCCCAAGGTGATCGAGCGCGTCACCAACCTGAGCACGTCGATTCAGGAGCAGTTGAAGACCGATTTGCCGGGCCGAATCACCGCGTTGGAGAACGAGATCGCCGCGAAGACCCCAGCCGCCCAGCACGATCCGGATGTCAAAGCCGAGGTTGACGGCCTCGACCTGCGCTTGAAGTACTGGCAGAAGCAGCGCGACAACATTCGCGATGGCAAGTGGCGTCCGAGCCGGCTGCAGCTCATCCAGGGGGTGCTCGCGCAGCCGGAGCCGCACTGGCTCAAGACGCTGCTGACCCGGCATCGCACGAAGGTCCACATTTTCCATCTCGACGCCACCGGTCGGGCCACCAAGCTGCGCGATCCGAGCGGGGACGCGGGCGAGCTGGTCGATCCCAACGATTTGAAGATGATCGAGCGCGCCAACAAGGCGCTCGCCCGCCTCGAACCGGTGGGGAACGATAGCCGGCTGGGCACCGCGCTTCGGCAGGTCATCGACCATTACCGCGGGTCGGCGCTCTCCAGCGTCATCATGTTTACCGATGGCGTCACCACGCGCGATGAGACCATCGCCCAGGTCGCCGAGTACGCCGCCTCGAAAAACGTCGGCCTCTACTTCGTCGGCGTCGGCGATGAGCAGCAGTTCCGCGATCTCAAGCTGCACGATCTCAGCGTCGAAGATCCCATCTACATCGGCGATACGGCCATCTTCGAGGTCCGCCTTACCGGCCAGGGCTACAAGGACCTCACCGTCCCTGTCGTCCTCAAGGTCAAGGGCAAAGATGGCAAGGTCGTCATCGTCCGCGACGCGAAAGGCAACGAAGTCCGCGAAATGGTCAAGGTCGATCCGAATGGCAAATCGGTCAAGTTCCGCCTGCGCGATCAACCGAAAGAGATGGGCCGCAAGACCTACATTATCGAGGTCGTGCCGCCGGAGGTGAAAGGGAACGACAAGCCGATCGCGCCGGCCAACCTGCGCATCGAACGCACCATCGAGGTGATCGACACGAAGTTGATCAACGTGCTTTACGTGGAGATGCAGCCGCGCTACGAGTTCCGCTACATCAAGTTCCTGCTGGAGCGTGAGTCGCTGGACGCCAAGAAGAAGAAGTCGATCGACCTGAAAGTGCTGCTTCTGGACGCGGACGACGATTTCCACATCCAGGACAAGGCCGCCCTGAAGAACTTCCCGCCGACGCTCGAAGATCTGAACCGTTTCGATGTTTTGATATTTGGCGATTGCGACCCCAATCACAAGAAGCTCCAGAATCGTCTAGATGATGTGGTGCATTATGTCCGCGGTGAGGATGTCAAGGGAAACAAGGGGACGAAGTCGGGCGGCGGTATTCTGTTCATGGCAGGGGCGTTCAATAATCCGCACCGATACAAAGGCACACCGCTGGCGAGCATCCTGCCCGTCGAGCCACTGGAGGGTCAGCCGCCGGCAGAGATGTTGCGCGTCGATCAGCTTCGCCCGGAGCTGACGCCGGCGGGGAAGGGGCATCCGATTTTCCGCTTCAGCCCGGATGAAGGCGAGAGCCTGCGGACCTGGAGCCGGCTGACGCCGATGTACTGGAATTCGTCGCGCTATCGCATCAAGCCGCTCGCGGAGGTGCTGGCCGTGCATCCGCGCGACAAGGCTGTCCACCGAGAGCCGAACCAGGATGAACGCCATCCGCTCGTCGTCCAGCAGTTCGTCGGCACGGGCCGCAGCATGTTCTTCGGTTTCGACGAAACCTGGCGCTGGCGATTGCGCGAGGATGAATCCAAGTTCAACACGTTCTGGATTCAAACGATGCGCTATCTCTCGCGCGGCCGTACGACGCGAACCGACCTGAGGCTCGATCGGCAAACGCCGTATCGGATGGGCGAGGAGATCAAGGTCACGGTGCGCTTCCCGGACAACGTCAGCGGCGGCAATCCGGACGCGCCGAAGCTCGACGACACGACCAAGGTGAAGGTAACCGTGACGTACCTGCCGCCGGACGAAAAAAAGGAAGAGTCAATTGTCTCCCAGCTCACACTCGCCAAGGTCGAAGGAAGCTGGGGAACCTACGAGGGTAAGACGCCCCCCGTTCGCGAAGGAAAATATCGCATCCGGCTGACGAACCCCGACGTGACCAAGACGCAGCCCGATGGCGAAAGACCCAGCGCCGAGGCGATCGTCGAGCTGCCGCCTGGCGAACTCGACAAGTTGCGCATGAACCAGCCGGAAATGATCGGAGCGGCCGAGACGACGCAGGGCAAGTTCTACACGCTGGCGAGGGCGGACGAGATGCTTGACGAGATGCAGCCGAGCGTCGGCCCCAGCCTTGATCCCCAAGTGCCGCCGACGCTGTTGTGGAACCAGTGGTGGGTGTTTGCAATCGTATTGTTCTTGATAACGTCCGAATGGATCTTGCGCAAGTGGAAGCATCTGTTGTAAGGCAAAAGGAAAAAGGCAAAAGGAAAAAAGGACGCAGGCTCGATACTTTTTACTTTTGCCTTTTTACTTTTTACTTGAAGGGTTCCGCTCATGAAACCACGCGAAGAAAAACCCCTGGACTGGCGCGGCCTGGCGGGGCTGATTCTGTTTCTCGCTACTTCCGTGGTCGCCGGTCTGGCGCAGGCGGGTTTCCTGTTCGGCCTGCAGCTTGGACTGCCCATATACCTTGGCATCTCGGTGGTAGGCGGCATGATCGGCGGCTTTCTCTTGGGCCTGTCGATGAGCGATGACCCCGTCAACGGCAAGAAGATGCCCTGGTTCGGCATGGCTGCGTGCGCCATCGTGGGGCCGTGCGGTTTGCTGGCGATTTTCGGCTACACATTCTTTCGTACCCAGGTGTACTTGATCGAGATCGTCATCGTCGAATTGATTGCGATGGCCGTACCCGGGTTTGCCATTCTGATTGGCCTGCTGCTGCTTTTTGGCAGACGCGAGCCGCGGAGGAGGACGCAGGCCGCTTCGTCCCGACGCGATGTCGGGCCTGAACCCGGCGAAGATCCGCGCAGCCGTGCCGAGGCCTCGTATAGCGCGGAGGGTAGTCCCCTTTTGTCGCGCCTCGCCGTCTTACGCATGAAAGTCCGCGTCCTGGACGGCTGGCAGGGGACCTGCGCTCTCGTGGCGTTGATCCTTGGTGTCAGCGTCACCGTCGGCGTGCTCGACTACTTGCTGCAACTCCCGACGCTCGGCCGCGCCGTCTTTCTCGTCGGTATGCTCATCGGCGTTGGCTATGTCGCGTACACCTATTTGATCAAGCCCTTCGCCAGGCCGTGCGACGATTTGCAACTCGCCCTGCGCGTCGAGGAAGTCTATCCTGAATTGAACGATGCGCTGGCCAGCTCCTTGCAGTTTCTCAAGCAATCGAAGGAAGAGCAAGCGCGCGTCGGCGGTTCCAATGCCATGCGCGCGCGGACCGTCGAAGCCGCCCTCGCCAAGGCCGATCAGTGCGACTTCGGCCGCATCCTGGATCGGCGCGGCGCCGCGCTCTGTGGCGTCGCCGCCTTCGTCGTTGCCATTACTGCGGCGGCGCTCGTCGGTACGAACGGCGCCCGCGCCGGGACCGCGTTCTGGCGCTTCGTCGAACCGTTCGGCGGCCACACCTGGACCACGATCAGCGTCGAACGCTCCAAGGGCAAGGAGATCAACTGGGAGGCGATCGACCCGACGGCCACGGAGAAAGACCGCATCGCCCACAACCAGCCCTACCGCATCAAGGTCGAGCTGCGCGGCAGGATTCCGCCCAATGCCCGCGTCGAGATCGAAGGGCAGATCCGCGCCGATCAGGTCATCGCGGCCGACAAGATGAAGGTCGCCGAAGACAAACGCTCGGTTTCGTTCGAGCTGCCGATTCACTTGACCCAGCAGTATCACAAGGAATTCAAGTTCCGCGTCCTGGCCAACGACGGCGCGTTCCCGCCGCGCGCGGGGACCTGGCACATGGTCCAAGTCCTGCCCAAACCGAAGCTCGAACTGCTCGACGGGCAGCCCTCGCCGCATATCGAGCTATATCCGCCGGCCTACACCGATCTGCGCTCACCCGATCGGCAGCCCCCCGGCACGCGCCATCTGCGCATTCATGAAGGCCCGAAGGTGAGCCTGCGTGCCAAGGCCGATCGGCCGCTGGTGGAGGCCTGGCTGGAAATCCACGAAAAGCAGAAGCAAGTCGAGAAGAAAGAGGACGGCGACGCCGCCGACGTCAAGCCTGCCGCCCAGGCCGTCGTGCACCGGAGCGCCGCCGAGTTCGAAGCCGACCGCTCGGTATTCCGCTTCACGTTCACGCCGCCCGTCAATACCGACTTCATCAATCTGCAGATACGCGATAAGCACGGTCTCGATGCCGACGAACGCATCGAGTTGGCCGTTGAGCGCGATCCACTGCCCGAAATCCGCCTCGCGCAGCCCAGCCCCAGCATCTTGCGCGTTCCCGACGGCGAAATCAAATTCAAGTTCAAGGCGTCCGACGAGTTGTTTGCGATACGCTCGGCGTTCATCGAGTACCGCCCGCGCAAGGCCGACGGTACCCCCGAGGAAAAAGAGACCTTCAAGTTGACGGACTACAGTTTTCAGAAGCTGCGCGAGGAACAAGTCCCCGACGAGGTCATTGGCTCCCTGAAAAAAGATCTGGCCGACAAGGATTTCCCGTCCGAAAAAAGCTTTACCGAGGAGCTGAAGAAATCCCTGCCGCCGGAACAATTGGCGATTCATCGGCACAGCATCTTGACCCATGCCGAACGAGTCAGACGCATCGTCATCTACAGTGCCCAGGACCACGCCCAGTTGCTGCCAATCCTGTTCGCGAAGATGGGCCGCACCCACGTCGCCGGGCCGATGACGCGCATCGGCCAGCTCACCGCTCCCAGGCCGGCCTTGCGCCTGCGCCCCAAGGAGCTCGACTTCGACACGACCTGGCATCTGCGCAATCAGTTCAAGGTGGGCGACAAGATCATGATCGAGGTCGGCGCCGACGACTTCTGCGACATCGACCCGGCGCGTGGCTTCGGCAAGAGCCACGCCATCGAGCTCACAATCGTCGCGCCGCGCGACATCGTCGCCATCGTCGAGGAGAAGGTCAACAAAATGCAGAAGGAGATCAAGCGCATCGAAGCGGAACAAAAGAAGGCGATGGACACGGTCAACGAAGTCAGAAAGATGGACAAGATCACGCCCAAGGCCAAGGACGATCTCAGCGACGCCGACCAGACGCAGCGAAAAATCCAGGAAGACGTCGGCAAGAACCCCGAACAGGGTTTGCGCGGGCAGCTGAAGGAACTTCAACAGCTCATGAAGGACAACAAGGAGATCGGCTCCAAGGCCGCCGAGCAAGTAAACAAAATGAAGGGCGCCCTGGATCACATCGCCCAGGCCGAATTGCCGCAGATCGAGCCGAAGCTCGCCGAGGCGCGCAACGACATTCAGACCGACAAGAAGACGCCGAAGACGACGAAGAACCTCGAACAGACCGCCCGCCTGCAGAACGACGTGCTCAAGGCAATCGGCGAATTGAACAAGGAACTCGCCCCTGACTTCGCCATGCAGAAGCATCGCGAGAAGTTCCGCGAACTCCTGCAAAAGCAAGAGACGCTGAGGCAAGATCTCGAGAACCTCAACGCCCAGAAACGCGAAGGGGACAAAGACGAGAATCTTAACCAAGAACAGCACAAGAAAGCCATGCGCCAGCAGTTCGAGAACAAGGAAAAGGCCCAGCGCGAGTTGGCCGAGCAGATGCGCAAGGCCGTGCAAGATCTGCAAGATGCCAAGAAGCAAGCCGAGAAGACAGGCGACAAAGACACGGCCAAGCAGCTCGACGAGGCACTCAAGAAGGCGATCCCCGACCCCAACGAAAAGCAGATCGACAAGAGAGGGCAGCCGAAGCAACCCGACAGCAAGGACCCGATCGCCGCCAAGATGAACAAGGCCGCCGACGAGCTCAAGAACCGGGACGAGGCGCCGCCGCAGGTGCTCGAACAGCAAAAGCAGATCGCCAAGGATGTCGAAAAAGTGCTCGACGCCCTCGAAAATCGCAACAAGGATGTCACCAAGCAAGAGATCAAGAATCGCCAGGAGGCCGAGAAGAAAATCGACCAGGTGGCCAAGGAGTTGAAGCAACTGCAAAAGGAGGCGCAGGCGCTACAGAACGAGAAAGACAAGGAAGAACGCGTCAAGAAAAAAGAAGAACTGATCCAGAAACACGAAGAACTCAGGGACAAGATCGCCAAGATGGAACGCGAGGTGGCGCGCCTGCAAGAACAACGCGCCGCCGACGAATTGCGCCAAGCCGCCGACAAGGTCGATGACGCCATCGCCAAGCTTCAGCAGGACCAGGATCCCCAGCAGCAACAGAAGGCCGCCCAACAAAAGCTGCAAGAGGCCAAGCTGGACCTGCAGGAAGCCGAGGAGGAGCTGGCCCGCGAGGCGCTCATCAAGATTGCCGACAAACTCAAGGGCCTGAAAGAGCGCGAGGACGCCCTCGTGCAACGCTCCGAAGATTTTCACGCGCGCATCATGGAACGCAAACGCTGGACCGAAGGCAACCTCGACTCCATCGACGGCAACATGGACGCCCAAAAAGCTGTCGCCGAGGAGACCGACACTTTGCGCGAAAAAGTCGCTCAGGCCAAGATCTTCAGTGATATCATGGAAAAGGCGAAGGCGTCGATGGACACGGCCGCGAAACTCATGGAGACGCGCAAGGAATTGGGCCTGGAGCGGCGTGAAGCGAAGATGGACGCCGACAAACTCAAGGAAGAAGTCGAGTACCACGACGACACCGTGAAAAACCAGAAAGACGCGGTCAAGCGGCTCGATCGCTTGCTCGACGCCCTCAAGGAGCAGATCAACAAACCGCGCAAACCGCGGCAGCAGCCGAAAGAGGATGTCGCCGAGGAGAAAGATCCAAAGAAGGAAGAGAAGAAGCAAGCGCGCCAGGGCCCACGCGACGGCATTCCGCCCATGGCCGAACTCAAACTGCTCAAGGCCGAGCAGCTTGATCTCAAGGAACGCACCGAGGAATTCGATCGCAAGCATCCCGATGCCGCGAAGCTGAACGACAAGCAGAGTGACGCGCTGCGTGCGCTGCAACAAGAGCAAGAGCGGTTGCAATCGCTCTTCCTGGAACTGGTCGCCCCGCCGATGGATCCGATGGGTCCGGCCTTGCCCAACGAAGGAGAAAAGAAATGACCCGCTACTTCAGCGTTAGTCTTGTTGCATTCGCGCTCGTGGTCGCGTGCGCCCTCGCCCAGGACAAGCCCGCGGGCAAGAAGAAAGCCGCGCCCAAGGAAGAACAGAAAGAGGAGAAACCCGGCGCCAAGGGCGAGGAACCCGCCGCGCCTCCAGCGGAAGATCCCAAGAAGATCATCGAACGGTTGCGCGAAAACTTCGGCAAGGCGGTCAAGGGCCTCGAAGAAAACAAGCCCGGCGAACCGACGCAGACGCCGCAAGCGAAGATTATCGAAGACATCGACAAGCTGCTCGACCAGCAGAATGACGATAAGGGTGGTGGAGGTGGCGGCGGTGGAGACGGCGGCGCCAAGGGCGACGGCGGCGGGAACGGCGGCCAGAAAGATCAAAAGCCGATGCTGAACGACCAAAAAGACAAAGGCGACAAAGGTGACAAGGACAAAGGCGACAAGGGAGACAAGGGAGACAAGGACAAAGGTGATAAGGGCGACAAAGACGAGCAAAAGAAAAAAGACGAGGAAAAGCTCGCCCAGAAAGACAAGGAAGACAAAGGCGGCAAGGGGGACGCCAAGAAAGACGAAAACAAAGATCCCGGCAATGGCGGCGCCGGCAAAGATGGCAAGAGCGACGACAAGAAAGACGATCCGACGGCCCGGCCCAATACGGGCCAGTGGGGGCATCTCCCCGAAAACCGTCGCCGCGAAATGGACGCGTTCTCCCGCGAACGCTTCATGCCTCGCTATGAAGAATTGTTGAGGGCCTACTACCGGAACATTGCCGAGACCGGCCGACGCAAGGACGGCGACTAATTGAGCCAATATTTGCAGTTATACTGCACGCGGTCAGGATTGACTCATTCACTAGCCCGCAGCGCCAGCAAGGGATGTCCGTGGTTGCCCTTGCTAGCGCTGCGGGCTAGTGAGGCAAATGTGTCATTTCCGCCCGAGCGCAGTATAGCCGGAAGTGCAAGCAACGGATGCGGTTTCCGTCGCTTGCGCTTCCGGATAACACATTCGCTTGCGGTTTCGCGTGGCCGCAAAGTTGCTACCACGCGAAGCCCCGGTCAGCCAAGGAGTTCCCATGCTCCGTTCCATCGCTTGTGCAGCGATTCTTTCGTTACTCGCCGCGTCGACGTGGGCGTGCGAACAGTCGAATTTCCGCGCTGCCCAATTTCCCGACGCAAAGACAACGACCGAGGATCGCCGCAAGATCATCGACGAGTTGCGGCTCAAGTATCAAGCCACCGTTGACGACCTCGGCAAGAACAACACGAGCGCAGCGACGCGCGCCAAGCAAAAGGACATCGCCGATCTTCTCGACAAGCTGCTGAATCAAGATAGCGATACGCCGCCGAGCGGTAGTCCTCCCACGTCCAATCCGCCGCCTACGGGCAACAAGAACTCGCCGCCGATGCCGATGTCTTCCACCCCCGAGCCGGACAAGTCGAAAGAGCATTCGCCCACGCCTGCTGCTGCAAAGCCTACGCCAATGAGCGAGACTCCGCCAAGGATCGAGGCCGGCGAACCCAAGAAAGGCCAGGCCGAACTCGAACGGGCGCCCATGAGCCTGGATGAGCTGCAAAAACAAAACCATGTCCAGCCATGGCGGCCGGTGCTGCCCCCGCGAGTTCGTCAAGATATCGATGCCTATGCAGCCGAGCGATTCATGCCGCGCTACGAGGACTTGCTGCGCGCCTATTATCGCACGCTCGGCGAAAGCAGCCGGCGCAAGGATGGCGAGTGATCGCGGCGTATGCGCTTGCTTTCCAGGCGTCGTTCGCGTTCAATGAAGACATCTCTCCTGGAGGATTTGCCATGAATCGACGCACCTTCTTGACGCGTGGCGCGGGCGCACTGCTGGGGGTCGCAGGCGGCGGCCTGGCCTGGCGCACGCTGGCCCAGGATGTCAACCAGGCGGCGGGCATGATCACGCCCAACACCCAGCGCGCCATCGACGGCAGCCTCGAATGGCTCTCCCGACAGCAACACCTGGACGGCTCATTCGGCACCGGGCAGTATCACGGCAACGTCGCCGTCTCGAGCCTGGGCGGCCTCGCCCTGATGGCCGGCGGCTATCAACCAGGCCGCGGACGCTACGGCGAGCACGTCACGCGCGCGGTGCGCTACATCGTTGGGTCCGAGGATCGCGGCCGGCCGGGGTTTCTCAACAATCAGCGTGCCGCCTTTCACGGCCCCATGTACGGACACGGTTTCGCGACGCTGTTTCTGGCCGAAGTCTACGGCATGGTCAACGATCCGCAATTGCGCACGGAGCTGCGCCGCGTTCTGGGCGATGCAGTGCGGCTCATCATCAATTCGCAAAACAACGAGGGGGGCTGGCGTTATCAACCGGTCCGCGCCGACGCCGATCTGTCGGTGACGATCTGCCAGATCATGGCCCTGCGCGCCGCGCGCAACGCCGGCATTTCGGTGCCGCGCGAGGTGGCGACCAAGTGCACGAACTACGTTAAGCGCTGCCAGGACCAGAATTCGGGCGGCTTCCGCTACCAGACCTTCGGCGGCGGCCCCGGTTTCGCGCGCACCGCGGCGGGCGTCGTCGCGCTCTATAGCGCCGGCGAATACGAGGGCAAGGCCGTCGAGAATGGGCTGAAGTACCTCAATCAATTTCGGCCCGGCGGCGGCGGTGGGGGCGGCGGATTCCTCGGCGAGATGGACCACCACTATTACTACGGCCATTACTACGCCGTCCAAGCCATGTGGATCGCCGGCGAAAACTACTGGCGTCAGTGGTACCCCGCCATTCGCGATGAGCTCCTCACCAGCCGCCGCGCCGACGGTTCGTGGCAGCGCGGCCTGATGTGCTCGAACTACTGCACGGCGATGGCCCTTATCATCCTTCAGGTGCCCAATAACTACCTGCCAATCTTGCAGCGCTGACCTCAATTGTCGCTTGCGGTTTCGCGCCGTAATCGCGCGCAGCCGCGGGCGTTTCTTTACACCCTATGCGCGTCAACTTATTTCTCGCGTTTCTCCTTGTATTCACCGCTCACGCCGCCGCGCAAACCCCGTCGCGCTATTCCATTGAGACCCCCGCGGCGACGTTCGCCGGCGTCTCGTTGAGCGCATTGGCAAGCGACGGGTCCTTGCGCGTCGACGGGGAAGGCGCCGCGCGAATGTTGCCGCGCGTCGTCGAAGTCCGCCGCGAAAACGCGGACTTGCCCGCCATGCCGACGCGCAACTTCGCCCTGTTGACCAACGGCGACCGCGTCCCGCTCGATCCCGACGCCTCGGCAATTCTCGATGATGGCCGCGTGCAGGTTTGGCCGTCGGGCGCCTTGCCTGGATTGCAGGTCAAGGGCGTGAGCCTGTTCGCGCCCCACATCGTCCTCTTGTTTTGGTCGATTCCCGCAGGCGTGGACGACGCGGAACTGTTCTACGCCAGGCTCGAAAAAGAGGCGCGCAAGCGCGACGTCGTCTATCTGAAGAATGGCGACCGCCTCGAAGGCGCGGTGACGGGGTTGTCCGCGAAAGACGGCTGCACCGTCACCACGGCGGAGCGCAAGGCGCAAGTCCCCAGGGCCAAGCTCGCCGGCATCGCCTGGAACACGGACCGGCAAGCGCGCATGCGCACCAAGAAAACCTACTGGCGCGCGACGCTGGAAGGCGGCCCTCGCCTCAACCTGCTCGATCTTGCTTTCGACGAAAAATCACGCCGCTGGCACGGCACGACGCAATTCGGTCCCACGCTCGATCTGCCCGAAGAAAGCATCCTGGCGCTAGATGTTCGCCAAGGCCAGGCGACCGATCTCGCCGACCTGACGCCCCAGCGCTACGAGCAGCGCGCGTATCTGGGAGTAACCTGGCCGCTGACGCTCGACGCCAGCGCGACGGGACATCTCTTACGATTGAGCGGCAGCACTTTCGAGCGCGGGCTGGGCATGCACGCGCCAAGCGCGGCGACATACCAGCTCGACGGAAAGTACCAGCGATTCCTGAGCCTGGTCGGCATCGACGAACGTTCCCGCCGCGGCCGGGCCAAGGTCGCGATCCTCCTTGACGGCAAACGCATCGACTTGAACGACGGCAAGGAACTGACCAGCCTGACCGCGCCCATCCCCGTGCGGCTCGACGTGCGCGGCGTCCGCGCTTTGACGCTCGTGGTCGAACTCGGCTCCTTCGGCGACGTGCAAGCCAACGTGAACTGGGCGAAGGCCCGGCTCATCAAGAATGAACCGTGATGATCCTGCCATTCACGTCCACTCGGAAAAACGATCCGTCCGGCAATGCTCTTGTCAGTCTGCATTTTTTCTGCGATAGTTACTCCCTAACGTCGCGCGGAGAGTATGTACATGACAGGGGTCCCGTCCATCCAGATCGAGATATTCGCGGGTGCACCGCCGGCACAGGATTTCGACGCGCTGCTGCGCGATGCCGGTTACGCGGTCGGCGTGCGGCAGTTCGATGGCGCGTCGCAACCCACCCCCGCCCAGATCTACATCGTCGATGGCATGTATCAGACCGAGTCGGCATTGCGGTCCTGTCATCGTCTGCGTATCGGGCAGAATGATGGCTACACGCCGATTTTGTTCGTGACTGCAGACGGGCAATCTGCCTCGCGCCGCGCCTGTCTTGAATGCGGAGCGGACACGTCGCTGGCGCGCCCATTCGAGCCGGCGGAGCTACTCGCGCAGGTCGCCGCGCTGGTGCGCATCAAGGAACGGCACGATCACCTGGCGACACGCGCCGCCGAGGCGCAGCGCGTGTCCGTGCGTCTGCAAGAAGCGACGGCTCAGATCGATCAGGAACTGGAGTTGGCCCGCCGCCTGCAAGAGAGCTTCCTGCCGCAAGCCTTGCCGCAGTTGCCGCGCGTGCGCTTCGCCGTCAAGTACAAACCGTGCGCACAGGTGGGAGGCGATTTCTACGACATCTTTCGGCTCGATGAGAAGCACCTTGGCTTCTACGTCGCCGACGCAATGGGGCATGGCGTGCCGGCGAGCCTGCTGACGATCTTCGTCAAAAAGGGCGTGCGATCCAAAGAGATCAGCGGGCAGACCTACCGCTTGATACCGCCAACTGAAGTGCTCGAACGTCTCAATCGGGACCTGATCGAGCAGGAAATCCCCGACTTGCCTTTCATCACGATGGTTTACGTGTTGTTCAACTATACCGACGGCACGCTGGAGCTATCGCGCGCCGGACATCCTTACCCGCTTTATCTTCCGAAGGACGGCAAACCGACGCTCTGGCAGATGGAAGGCAGCCTGCTCGGCGTCTTCGACACGCGCTTTCGCGTGATGACGCATCAGCTCAAGCCAGGTGACAAGCTGCTGTTGTACACGGATGGGATGGACGGTGCGTCGTTTTCGAAGCAACCGGTCGGCCTGGCGAGTCTGCTCGCCGCCGCAGAGCACTTTCAGGCGCTGCCGATCGACGAACTGATCGAACGCCTGGCGTCGGACCTGTTTACGCAAACGCGGCAAAATGACGACCTGACGGTGTTCGGCGTGGAGATGCTGGCGTAGAGCGAGCGCCTCGCTTGCATATTTTTGGAATGTCGCGTGCAAGCGAGACGCTTGCACTACGGAGACCAACCGATGAAAATGTTCGTTTATCTCGCGATCTCGTCTTGCATCATTGCACCTTTGCACGCACAAACGTCGAACGACTACTTGAAGGACGCCGTTGCGGCGCTCGGCAAGAAGCAGTACGATCAGGCCATCAAACTCGCGACCAAGGCGATCAACACGGATCCGAAGAACGTGGAAGCCCTGGCTACCCGCGCGACCATCTATGGGGCCGCCGACAAGTACGCAGAGGCCGCCGCTGATTTCACGCGCATCCTCGCGCTCGAACCGAAGCTCGCGGATGCCTACGATTCGCGCGGACGGCTCCATTTCAAGGCGGGCAAGATCAAGGAAGCCATAGCCGATTTCGACAAATACATCGAGCTCGAACCGAAGGCCAAGATCAGCCACTGGCAGCGCGGCATCGCCTACTACTACGCCAATCGCTTCGACGACGGCAAGGCGCAGTTCGAGGGCTATCAGGACTTCGACTCCAACGATGTCGAAAACGCCGTCTGGCGCTTTATGTGCATGGCGCGCAAGGATGGCATCGACAAGGCGCGCAAGGACATGCTCAAGATCGGCAACGACAAACGGGTTCCCATGCGGCAAATCTACGATCTCTACAAGGGCGATCTCAAGCCCGACGACGTCTTCAGCGCCGTCAAGGCGGGGGAGCCTGGCGAGACGCAACTCAACAATCGGAACTTCTACGCACATCTTTACGTAGGGATTTATCATGAGCTACTCGGCGATAAGAAGAGGGCATACGAACATCTCAACACGGCGACCGAGCAGCATCGCATCGGCCACTACATGTGGGATGTGGCGCGGATTCATCGCGATTTGTTGAAGAAAGTGAAATAGTTTAGCCGCAGGTCGGAGACCCGCGCGGCTCTGCGAGCCGTGGCTAAACAACTTCGGCTACTCGGAAAGGATTCATGATGCACACGGAAATCACCATCATCGGCGGCGGCATCGTTGGACTGGCCACCGCGCTTGACTTGCTGCGGCGCTTTCGCCTCACGCTGACCATTCTTGAAGCCGAAGCCGACATCGCCCAGCATCAGACGGGGCACAACAGCGGCGTCATTCACTCGGGGCTCTACTATAAGCCCGGCTCCGAGAAAGCGCGCAACTGCGCCGACGGACGCGAGGCGATGTACCGCTTCTGCGCCGAGCACGGCATCGCTCATGAGCGCTGCGGCAAGATTGTCGTCGCCACCGAGGAGCGCGAGCTTCCCGCCCTCGACGAGTTGCAGCGCCGCGGCACGGCCAACGGACTGACCGGCATCCGCAAACTCAATGCGGCGGAGCTCAAGGAACACGAGCCGCACGTCGCAGGCATCGCGGGTTTGCACGTGCCGCAGACGGGCATCGTTGATTACAAGGATGTCGCCAAAAAATACGCCGAGTTGATCCAGCAGGCCGGCGGGCAGATTCAAACCAACGCGCGTCTTCTGGCCGTGCAGCGCCGGGCCGACGCACTCGCGCTGCAAACGACGCAAGGCGATATCACCTGCGCGCATCTTATCAACTGCGGCGGGCTGCAATGCGATCGCGTCGCGCGGCTGTGCGGTGTCGATCCCGGCGTGCAGATCATCCCCTTCCGCGGCGAGTATTACGCCCTCATCCCCGAAAAGCGATCTCTCGTCAGGAACCTGATCTACCCGGTCCCCGATGCCCGTTTCCCCTTCCTCGGTGTTCACTTCACGCGCACGGTGCACGGCGAAGTCGACGCTGGCCCGAACGCGGTGCTGGCGTTTCGGCGCGAGGGCTATAGCCGTTGGAACTTCTCGCCGCGCGACATGTGGGAGCTGATGTGGTATCCGGGCTTTTGGCGGATGGCGAGCAAGTACTGGAAGACCGGCATGAGCGAGATGATCCGCTCGTTCAGCAAGCGGCGGTTCTATCATTCACTGCAACGCTTGATACCCGAACTACAAATCGCGGACATCCACCCCTTCGGCAGCGGCGTCCGCGCCCAGGCGGTCGAACGGTCGGGCGCGCTCGTCGATGACTTCCGCTTCGTCCAGGCGGAACGCATGATCCACGTGCTGAATGCGCCATCGCCGGCAGCGACGGCGTCGTTGAGCATCGGACGGACGATCGCGGACATGGCGGCCAAGCAGTGGGCCTTGGCGAGCCGAGCCGCGTGAGCGGCATGGCTCGCCAAATTCACTGCAGGAGCTTGTGCAGGTGCAAATGCACGGGCCCAAGCGTGCCGCCGTAGTTGCCCGCGGTGATGCCGAGAACGCCGGGAACGCACGCCGCGCGGACGCCGACACGTGTCGCTTCCTCGACGGCATTCTGGTCGAGCCCGTCGATGACGATCTCGTAGACCGCGTTAACGCCATCGGGCAGCGCGGATTTGACGGCGCCGCGCAGGGTCGGACAATAGGCGTCGTTGGTGCTGGCGCGGAGCTTCTTGTATTTGCTGCCGACCTTGCTGCCGGAGCGCACGATGCCGCCGGGGAAGGGCATGATGACGCCCGTGAGCTTTTTCATGGCGACGATCGCTTGTTCCGCGGCGGCGAGCCCCTCGGCCTGGCTGGCGGCGAGGATGAGGAAGTTGCCCCCCGCGACGCCCTTGACAGTTCCGAACACATCTTCGCAGGTGAACTCGCCGTCCATCACCGGCATGCGCCAGTAGCGTCGGCCTTCGAGCTTCTTGGAGAATTGATGCCCATCGCCGAAGAAACGCAGGTTGCCGCCGATCTTGATCGATTTGCCTTTGACAATGGGCAGGCCGTTGTAGCATGCGGTCGTCGGGCAAGTGAGGATACACTGGCCGACGCGATTGACGACAGCTTTCTGCAAGGCATCGCGATTGAAGGCGAACATCAGAATGCTGACGCCGGGCCGGCCGTCCACGGTCTCCTCATCGTTTAGCGTTCGCTCGACGCCCGCTTCAACATCGCAGCCAATCACCGACGAGGCATACCCCGTAACGACTTGCCCTGCAGTCTGTGCCCATGCCGCCGATTCCGCGGTGACGATGAGCCTGGCCGCAGTCATCGGAAACGCTTCGGCGAAGGTGTCCTCGATCGGGATGTTGTTGATGGTGAGCACGAGGCTTTTGTATGCGTCGTGAGTAGTGCGGGTAGAGTGTTGAGTGCTGAGAGCAAAGTAGAGCAGGCCACGGGTCACGCCGCACGTTTATTTTCGCGCGCTACTTTCAACAATCCTGCAAGTTCATCGAGAGTCCGCGCCGTTGCGCCTTGCTGGGAAACGACGAAAGCCCGCGCCGCGTCGCCCAGGCGTTGACGCAAGCCCGTGTCGCCGAGCAGTCGCAGCACTGCGGCTTCCAGCGTCGCGGCGTCTCGTATTTCGATCGCAGCTTCGCGAGCCAACAAATCGGCGACCGTTTGTTTGAAGTTCCAGGTGTGCGGCCCGAACAGCACGGCGGCGCCGTACGCAGACGGCTCAATCATGTTCTGCCCGCCGCGTTTGCCGTCGAGACTGCCGCCGACAAAGGCGATATCCGCGAGCCCCCAGATGGCGCCGAGCTCACCGATGGTATCGACGAGAATGATCGCATTCCCCCCCTCTCCCGCTGGGAGAGGGGCCGGGGGTGAGGGCCGGTCCCGCCCAATCGTGCTGCGTCTCACGAACGGCAACCCGCTTTGCTCGAGCAACTCAGCGACCGCGTCAAAGCGTTCAGGGTGCCGCGGCACAATGATGAGCCGCAGCGCCTGGTGCGTGACCTTGGCCTTGCGATAGATTTCGATGGCAAGCGCTTCTTCGGGCTCCTGTGTGCTGCCGACGACCCAGACGAGAGAATGCGAAGAAATACCTAGCAGCGCTCGCAACGCTTCTGTCTTTGGATTGCGCCGGTCACCGCTCACGCCGTCGTATTTGATATTGCCGGTCGTGACGACGTTGAGTGCGCCGAGACTCTCGTAATGCGCGCGGTATTCGTCGCTTTGAGCGCCGATCCAGTCGAGCTGCGCGAAGACGCCCGACAGCAGCCAGCGAAAACTCAGAAATCGCCGGGCGCTGCGCGGGCTCATGCGGCCGTTGATCGTTGCCAGTTTTACGCCTCGGCCCTTGGCGGCGCGCACGAAGTTCGGCCAGACTTCGCCTTCGGAGAGAACGACCAACGTCGGCTTGATCGTCCGCAACGCGTTCGTTACCGCCCAGGTGAAGTCGAACGGCCAAAAGACGACGGGGAGATCGGCGAAGTGCTTGCACGCTTCATCGTGGCCGGTGCTCGTCGTCGTCGAGACAACGCACTGCCAATCCGGAAATCGCTGGCGAAAGCGCGCGATGACCTGGCGCAACAGATGGATCTCGCCAACTGAGACGCCGTGAAACCAGACGACGGATTTGTCAGAATTGGTGGACAGCAAGGGATGTGCGACGGCACCGAGCCATTTCGCCCACAAGGCGCGCACGGGCTTCTTGCGCACCCACGCTTGCCAGCACAGCCATGGCGCGAGTAACATCCAGGCGATCAGATAAATGAAATTGAGCAAATAGGGCATCATGGGCATCCTTTCCCAGGCGAAGCGTATCGCGTTTGCGTTTCCGTGTAAAGGCGAGTTCATCAACGTGCCGATTCCGCTCGGCGTTTGCGCTTTTCGTCCTCGCCTTGTTGCAAGATCTCGTCCTTCTCGTCGACCTCCTCGCCTTCGAGCACCGCGTTGTCGATGAACACTTCGTCGGCGCGACGATGATACGCCGGGCCAACGACCTCCAGCACCGTCGGCTTCGTCGCCGGTTTTTCATACGGCATGAAGTAACCCTCGACGACAACCGCTTGTTCCCGGTATTCCGCGCACTGGGTCAGCAGATCGTGCAATTGCTTGAGCCGATAGTGCGGCACGCTCGCGAAAATATGGTGCGGCAAGTGATAGTCCTGCCCCATCGGGAATACCGCGAAGTTGATGAGCGGATTGACGAAGAAGACGCGCGTGTTCGTCAGCCAGCCGCGGCCGCCGTTGCCGTGCTGGACTAGCTGACGCAGGATCATGAAGAACGAGAACGACGTGAAGATTGGCACGGCCCAAAGCAGCACAAACAACAGGGCCGCGGGAGGCACGCTGGTCAAACTCAGCCACGCCAGGCCATTGAAGAGTGCCGTGATGTAAGTCATCCGCATCAGCGTCATCACGCGCATCGAAATGACGGGATGCACCCGGCTCTGGTGATACATCGTCGTGGGAATGGCCGCATAAAACGCCATGATCGCAACGTACATGCATGCCGGCACGATGGCGAGCAGGATCGTGTCCTGAGCGTAAACAAATCCAGCCAATGTGCCGATCAACGCCAGGATATAAAGAATGCCGACGCGCACGGTCGTCTTGTTCGGCTTCCAACCTTTTTTCAGGTAGGGGTTCTTGTCGGTCGGGATCGCGTTGTAAGCGGCGCGGATGCGCATGAAGCGAAACAGGTTGGGCAACCACAATTGCTTGAGCAGCGTGATTAAGAATTGTTTCTTATCGACCGGAAAATTGAGCCAGTGCCCGCTCGTTTGCAGTTGCGAGACATCGGGATCGCGCTCGGGATCGTTGACGAACTGGTGATGGGCGATGTGTTGCAATCGATAGTGTTGCGTCGAGCTGAAGAGCGGGAACATGCACAGCCAGTCGGACGCCAGATCGTTCCACAGTCGATTCTTGAAGAGGATATGGTGCGACGCCTCATGCGCCAGGCCCGTGAGCTGATGCTGCCCGGCGCCGATCAGGATGATCGCGACGATAGTGATGGGCACGTTGAGCCAGAACCAATCATTGAGCGTGTAGAACCACAGCGTCGCAGCGATGACTGCGGCCAGAAATGTGTAGGTCCGCAGCACGAAGAACAGGTTCGTGACGTTGTCGGTCTGGCGAAGCTCCTGCAATTTCTCCTTAATGCGCGGATCGCTCAGGGAAGTCATGGTCGGCGGCGGCGTTGAAACGGCGGTGGCCATGGGTCAAGATCCTGCAATGGCACCTCCTTGTCGAGTCATACTTCATCAATTTCCAGCAGATATTGTTCCAAATTACGCGAGCCACGCAAGATTCGGTCAATTTCAATGGCCTCATCGGTTACGCGGTAGAACACGACATGGCGCTTGAATCGCTTCATCATTCGATAACGCAAACCTTGGAGCTTCGCTGCGTCACTCTCCCATGGAGCGCCGAGTTCCGGCATCTCCATGATCATCTCGATTGTTTCGTTCGCCATATGCGCGAAGCGAATCGCGACCGCCTTACTCGCGTTGACCACGAAGTAGGCGATCTGTTCGTCAAGATCACGCACAGCTTGAGGCCGCATCACGAGGCGACGGGACATCATCCACGTTGCTTGGCATGGTTGTTCACGCACTCCTCAAGATGGCGCCGCCGTGCCGCCCAAAAAATCTCATTGACTTCGACAGGCTCTCCGCTTTCGACTCCCTCAAGGAGTAGCTGATCGATCTCTTTGCGTGTCCGTTCTCGTTCATCGCGCAAGACCGTTTCCACGTAGCAGTCCACGCTCGGATGGCCGCCGAGTTGAGCCTGGGTTTCAACCCATTCGCGCAGACCCTCCGGCAAGGTAACGTTCATGCCCATCCTCCTTATGTCGAGACTGCAGTCACCTCTACCCTCCTATTCTTGCAAATGAACGCAAGATCCGCAAGGCTCGAATCGATGAACAGCTGATGCCAAAGTTGCGTCGATAGTACGCCCGACAAACCCATCTCGACCGACGTTCGCTGTGTGCCCCGCCGCATCTGCTTGAACGCGCGCCGCCAATGCGTGACCTCCTCAACGTCGAAATATCCCGCCCGCCGCAGCGACTCGGGACTAAGAAGTTGCTCGACAAACGCGGGCGGCCGATCGCAGTGAAAGCTGTCGAACGGCGCGCGGAACATCGCCTTTTTGCGCCAGGCCGTCGCCTTCGGCAAATGGCGCTCGGCCATCAGGCGCAGGATGCGTTTGTCGCGGAAGCCGTGCATCTTCATGCGCGGGTCGATACGGGCCAGGAAATCGACGACGTCCTCGTCGAGAAACGGATAGCGAATTTCGACAGAGTTGTGCATGCCGATACGGTCGCCCTTGGCGTGCAACTGCAAGCCGGGCAGGTGGGCGCGCGCGCCAAGGTAAAGGCCGCGATTGAGCGGATGCCATTTCTTGGCGCGATCGAGATTCAGGCCGAGGTCGCTGTAGGGGAGATGATTCGCCATCACCTCGCGCAAGGCGGGACCGAAGAAACGCAGCTTCGACAGACTGACCAGGCCATAGACGTCGAGCCAAGGGTTCGGCCCGCCGACGGCGTCGCGGGCCCGCTGCACCGTCTCCGGTGGGTACAGAGGAGAGCCGCCCAACTTGAGGAAGAGTCGCCGTGCCCGATCGCTCAAGCGCAGGCCCGGGATGAAATCGAGGTAGCCGAGCAGCTTATGGATCTTGTACCACGGATAGCCGGCGAGCCATTCGTCGGCGCCGTCGCCGGAGAGCGCGACCTTGAAGCCCTGATGGTGCACCTCTTGAGCGAGCAAGAGTAGAGCCGCGCAGGACGTGTCGATGACCGGACATTCCGCGGCCTGCACGAGGCGCGGATAAGTCTTCAGTACTTCGTCGGCGCCGAAGTTGACGATCGTGGGCCGACAGCCGAGGTGTTTGGAGGTAATGCCGGCCTCGCTGGTTTCGTCGAGGTTCGGATCGTCGATGCGGATGGTGAACGTCGGGATCGCCTCGCCGCGGATCTTGCACGCCATCGCCACGACGACGCTCGAATCGACGCCGCCGGACAGGTACGACACGACCGGCACATCGGCGCGCAGCCGTTTTTCGACCGCCGCCAGCATCAGACGTTCGAATTCATCGACAAATGTCTTCGGATCGCCGCAATCCTCGTCGCCTTGATCGGGGAAATCGAGTTGCCAGTGGATGCGATCGGCGATCGAGCGTCGGCCACCGTCGGTTTGCCTGATGTCGAGAAAGTGCCCTGGCAGCAAGGAGGAGATGCCCTCGAAGCACGTGACCGGCCCCGGCATGCCAAAGAAGGTGAAGACGTGATTGATGCCGCGCAGATCGGGCCGCGCCGTGACCATGTCGGACGCAAGAATCGCCTTGATTTCGCTGCCGAAGAGAAGCCAATCGCCTTGCCGCGACCAGTAGAGTGGGCAGATACCGACGCGATCGCGCGCCAGAATCAAACGTCGCGCCCGGCCATCCCACAGGGCGACGGCGTATTGCCCGTGCAGGTGCTCGAACATCGCGTCGCCGAATTCCTCCCACATGTGCGGAAACAACTCGGTGTCGCAGTGCGTGCGAAAGCGATGTCCCTTCTGTTCGAGTTTGCGGCGTTGTTCGGGATAGTCGAAGAGTTCGCCGTTGAAGACGACCCAGATGGATTCGTCCTCGTTGGCGATCGGTTGCTTGCCGTCGAAGAGCCCGATGATGCTGAGCCGGCGATTGGCGAGCGAGACGCCCGCGTGTTGAAAGTAGCCGTCCTCGTCCGGCCCGCGATGGACGATGGCGTCGGCCATGGAATGCAGGGTACCCGGTGCAATCAGCCGATTGCCCGTCAGATCGATCGCGCCGGCGATGCCACACATGAACGGAGCCTCCAATGTTACGGGGTCCGTTCCAGTTTACCCAATCGGCAAGGTTTCCTGAGAGCAAACGACGGGAACTAGCCAAAGAAGAAAAGTGGCGTGTGTGTGCAACTCGCAAAAACCGCAAAGGTGGAACAACCCGTCTCCCACTTGCGTCATAGCGCTCGCATGCGACATGCCGAACGCAAGGCGGCAATCACGGCTTCTTCTGGGCGACCTTTTCGAAAACAATCACATGCTGCCACGGCAAATGATTGAGCGTCTTTTGATGCCGCATCTCGGCGTGCGGCGTCATCTCCTTCTTGACCTGGGCGATCGACATGCGGTGAACGTCCAGGATCGGCACCTTCTTGTCCTCCAGGCGGAACTCAACGAACACGAGCCGGCCGCCCGGCTTCAGCGACTTCACCAGCTCGACCATCACCTCGTAGGGATACGACAACTCGTGATAGACATCGACCATCAAGATCATGTCGATCGCCTCGGCCGGCAGTTTCGGATCTTTCTCGGTGTTGTGGATCAGCGTCACGTTGGCGATCTTCTCTTTCTTGAGCCGATTGCCGAGCATGAAGATCATCTCTTTCTGAATATCGACGGCGTGGACTTTCCCCTTGGCGCCGACGAGCTTGGCGAGCCGGACGGTGTGATGCCCGCTGCCAGCGCCGAGGTCGGCGACGACGTCCCCTGCTTTGATCTCAAGCGACGGCATCAGCTTCGAGACGGCTTCCTCGCGCTCGCGCTCCGGCCGTTCCAGCCAGCCCGCCCCCTGCCAGCCCATGACGTGGGCGATCTCACGGCCCATGTAGAATTTGCCGATGCCATTGGGGTCGTGAATCTGGCGCGTTTCGTAGCGGTCCTTGGGCGGGTCTTTTTTCGGCTGTATTGGCGCCTGCGCGGCGATCAAGCCCGCGATGAGAAAGCATGGAAAAACGAGGACATACGCACGGATCTTCATTGGAACTCTCCCCGTGTTACCAGATGCGTTGAATCCCATATTGATCGAATATCGGATCCGAACTCAGCAATGGCAGTTGTTCGACGATGCACTGGGCGGCGATCATGCGATCGAACGGATCCTTATGGTGAAACGGCAACGCAGTTCCCGCGGCGACGTGCGCAAACTCAATGTTCAGAAGGCTAATACCTGCCTGCTTCATTTGGCTCGGAAGCAGCGTCGTGAAGGGTCCAGGAAGCGTAGGCTTGCCGATGCTCGACTTGATCCCGATCTCCCAGACGCTCGCCATGCTGAAGAACAGCTCGTTCTGCACAATGCCAATGGTCGAGACTGCCGTTTTGCTGAGGCGCGGGTCGGCCGTGAAGTACCAAAGGAACGCATGCGTGTCGAGCAACAGCTTCATGGCATATAGTCCGCGAATTCATCCAGCGGCGCATCAAAATCGTCCGCGATGATGATCTGGCCTTTATACACGCCATAACCCGCGCGCGTCGCTGACACCAGTTTGACGGCGGGGGCGTTGGCGCGAACGATCACGACTTCCTCGCCGCGCGCTGCCTCTTCCAGCAATGCCGGCAACTGGGCTTGCGCTTCGTCAACAGTAACGGTATGCATAGTCCCTCCCGTCATTCTGCAATTACTTCTTGTGATCCTTCTTCGCCTTCGCGCGCAGGAACGCCTGAATGAAATCGTCGATCTCGCCGTCGAGCACGCTGTTCACCTGGGCCGTCTGCGTGTCGGTACGCACGTCCTTCACCAGCGTGTACGGCTGCAGCACGTAGTTACGGATCTGGCTGCCCCAACTCACCTCGCCCTTCTCGTCGTATTGCTTCTCCGTCTCGGCCCTCTTCTTCAGCTCTTCGATGCGATAGAGCTTGGACTTGAGCAACGCCATCGCGTTGGCGTCGTTCTTGTGCTGGCTGCGTTCGGTGCGGCTCTCGGCGGCGACGCCCGTCGGAAGGTGCGTGTAGCGGACGCCCGACTCCGTCTTGTTCTGATGCTGTCCGCCGGGACCGCCCGAGCGGAAGGTGTCTCGCTTGAGATCGTCGGGCTTGATCTCGATGTTGATGGTCCCCTCAATATCGGGCGCGACATCGACGGCCGCGAACGACGTATGCCGGCGTTTGTTGGCGTCGAACGGGCTGATGCGGACCAAACGGTGCACGCCGATCTCGCTTTGCAGGAAGCCGTAAGCGTAGTCGCCGCGAATCGCGACAGTCGCGCTGCGGATGCCGGCCTCGTCGTTCTTGAGTTCGTCGATCATTTCGAGCTGGTAGCCGTTGCGTTCGGCCCAGCGCGTGT
>SXGT01381775.1_pt1 | contig 28475 bp, 26 predicted proteins | sample 3176221 | NCBI WGS metagenome assembly SXGT01 (sample SAMN11356862, study PRJNA531348) | freshwater metagenome | isolation source: freshwater sample F1-120 | place: China: Fuxian Lake, Yuxi | collected 2017-12-25 | reverse complement strand
CCTCGGTGGAACCAATGATATTGCAAATAAAATTGAAGAAGCGGTTCCCTAGACTTGGGCCGCTAGTTTTCTGGCGGCCCTTTTTCTTTTTTTTCCCCGCAGTTTGTCTTATGCTTTTTCAAGTCAAACTCGCTTTGGCCCAGTATCCCGCAAGTTCGCCTAGGCGAGAGGGAAAATCAAAGTCGGTCTCCTAGAGCCCGTTGCGCAAATGGTAAAAGGTCTAAAATGAAGATTAAACTTGGGCTTGTCGCTCTCCTGACATTTTGTTTCATGTCCGCGCCGGTTTTGGCGTCAAAACTTTCAGAAAAGCTCATTGAGGACGCTAAGGAAGCCTGCGTCACTGGCGAAAAAGGAAAGTTTGATCAAGGACGTAACGCCATCACAACTGTTGATCTCAATGGCGATAAAACGAATGAAGAAATTATCGACTCGTCCAAATTCACCTGTTCAACAACGAAAACGCTTTACTGCGCGACAGGCGGATGTCCCATAACCGTTATTGTTAATGATAAGCCAACTGAATTTCTGGCCCATAAATGGCGCGTCGTTGATTGGGATGGTCAAAAAATTCTTCTTTTTTCAATTCATCACAGCGCTTGTGGCGATGACACCGGGCCCTGTTTTTCAGCATTCGTTTTAACGGATAAGGGCTTTCGAAGCGTTGCAGATAAATAAATCATTGATCCATTCTTTAGAGTAAAAACTCGCGATTCATTTAATTTTCTGCGTTTTTACAAAAAGGAGATGCATGATGAAATTATCATCCTTCGTTTTATCAAGCGCGGTGATTATGAGCGCGAGCCTGTCGTCTTTAAGCGCGCAGGCCTTGCCAATGGCCTCGCCAGTAGATCACTTTAACGCTGGAACGCAGATTGAAAAAGTTTATGGGGGCTGCGGTCCTTATGGGCATCGGGGTCCTTGGGGCCGCTGTCGGCCAGGCGGACAGTGGGGCGGAGGGTATTACGGCTGGCGCGCACGACCCTATGCCTATCGACCCTATTATGCCCCGGTCTATCATCCGCTTTGGGGCTATGGTCCAGCCTATTGGTAAGCAGGATTGTGAGTTTTGGTCGTAGGGACGGATTGCAGTTTGCGCGTGTTGAGCGCTACGCAATGACGTGAAAAAACGATCCCGATACATGACCTGCTCTTAAGCCCGCGGGTTTTTCTTCACTCTCATAGGCATCGCGCACGAAGGCAAAAGGCGCGCCTTCTTCTTTCGTAATCGTCGCATAATGAAATTCATGGCCGCGCAGCAGTCTCGTTGCTTTTCCCAAGCAATGATCTGTCGCTAATCTTGCTTGACGATAACCAAGATGTAATTTCCGTTTGGCGAAACTGGTCTCCAACTCAATTAATCCTAACATTGGCGCTGTTGCGCCTGATGCGTCGGTTAGTGTTTTGCCCAGTACCATGAAGCCGCCGCATTCTCCATGGACAGGTCGCGTTTGCGCAAATTTTCTCACCCCTTGTAAGAAGAGATCTGCTTGCGCGAGTTTTTGCGCATGAAGTTCAGGATAGCCGCCGGGCAACCAGCAGAGATCGCAATCTTTCGGCGGCGGTTGATTTGCTAAGGGAGAAAAAAAATAAAGTTCCGCTCCTGCTTTGCGCCATGCTTGCGTCACATGCGGATAGAGAAACGAAAAAGCCTCATCGCGGGCAATGGCTATTCTTTGCGCGGGAGGTGAAAGTTTGTATGACACTTCTGATTTCGCATATGCATTTGAGGCCTTACTGAGCTTGCTGAGCCTAATGAGCTCTTCAATATTAATATGTTTTTCGACAAAATCGGCTAATCGATTGAGGCGGTGTTCAAGATTATCTGTTTCTGCAGCTTGGACGAGACCTAAGTGTCGTTCTGGTAGAATCTGTGTTTCGTCTTTTGGAAAGACGCCTAAAATAGGCAAAGAAATTTTATCAATTTCTCCGCTAACGAGATTGAGATGTCTTGGACTGCTGCAGCGATTTAAGACAACGCCCGCGAAAGTGAGTTTGGGATCATGAGTAGCTAGTCCGCGCAAGAGCGCGGCAGCTGTTTGAGCCTGACCGGAAATGTCGTGGATGAGAAGAACAGGCCATCCCAACACTTGTGCGATATCAGCGCTTGCGCCAATACCTGAGGCACCCTGAGGCGCGCCATCAAACAGTCCCATCGCGCCTTCTGCGATAATAATATCGGCGTTTTCCTGAGCGCTTTGTACAATGTCTTGAATGAGGTCAGCCGACATGGCCCAAGAGTCGAGGTTGAGGCTGGGGCGTCCCGTTGCTGCAGTATGAAAAGCAGGGTCAATATAGTCAGGCCCACATTTGACAGCGCTCACCCGTAACCCACGACGGGCCAAGGTGCGCATGAGGCCGAGCGCAAGGGTTGTTTTCCCAGATCCGGAACGCGCGGCTGCTATCAGAAGGGCGGGCGGGCTCACACGCCGCCTCGTGGTCGAAAGCGCCGATCATAAGTTGCATTATAGAGTGCGCTTTCAGAAAAATTATTTTCCGCCAATGCTGGTCCAACTAGAATAAGCGCGGTTCTCTCAATGAGCGTTGTGTTTAATTGAGATGTAATTGTTGCGAGCGTGCCTTGAAAAATCTGTTCATCAGGCCAGGAAGCGCGATAAACGACAGCAACTGGACAGTCTAGACCATAATATTGGGACAGCTCTTTTGTAACATCCTTAAGGATGTGGATGGAGAGATGGATTGCCAGCGTTGCGCCTGTTTGCGCAAAGATTGAGAGTTTTTCTGCGCTCGGCATTGCTGAGGCGCGTCCGGATGTGCGCGTTAAAACCACCGATTGGGCGATCTCAGGAAGTGTTAATTCTCGTTTTAGAAGTGCGGCTGCGGCGGCGAAAGCTGGCACGCCTGGCGTTAAACTATAGGGAATATTGAGGGCATCTAAGCGCCGCATTTGTTCTCCAACGGCGCTCCAGATTGATAAATCTCCTGAATGCAGTCGCGCCACGTCTAGACCCAATTTCGTGGCTTCATCCATTTCAGTAATGATTTCATCCAAAGAGAGCGGGGCGGTATCAATGATGCGCGCGTCTTTGGGGCAGTGAGCTAAGATTTCTTTTGGAACCAAGGAGCCGGCATAAAGACAGACTTGAGCGCGATTAATTAAATCACGTCCTCTTAACGTCAATAAATCGGGCGCGCCAGGTCCAGCGCCGATGAAATAGACCGTCATTGCCGGAGTGAGAAACGCATTGACGCAAACTGCATTTTTGAAAAAACCTCTCTGTTTTTCATGTGATTAATCATTTAGTTGGTTTTTATCGCCGCCCATTGATGAATAGCCATAGAGGGTTCTAATCCATGAAAAGATCCAACAGGTTTGGCGCGTGAGATTTGAATTTGAGTGAGGTCTCCTCCAAGTTGCTGATAAGTTTGCGCAAGGAGAGACTGGGTTTCAAGCGTTACGGCATTTATAACTAGACGTCCGCCAATTGGCAGCGCGGCCCAACATTTATGAAGGAGTTCTTGACTGGCGCCTCCGCCAATAAAGATTGCGTTGGGTTGGCGCAGTCCTTCAAGACACAGATGAGCCTCGCTGAGGATGATTTCTAAATGAGGCGCGCCCATTTTACTGGCGTTATGTTTAATTTGTGCGGCGCGAACAGAATTTTTCTCAACCGCAATCGCCTGATTGCTCGGGTGCTGGAGGAGCCACTCGATTGAGATCGAGCCGGATCCAGCCCCAATATCCCATAATAATTCCCCTTGCTTTGGAGCAAGGGCCGATAGGGTTATCGCGCGAATTTCTCGTTTGGTAATTTGCCCGTCATTTTCAAACCATTGATCGGGCAAGCCTGGCGTATTTGGAATAAATTCTGCACGCGCGTCAGCTCGAACGTGAAGAGCGACAAGATTAAGCGGAGAGATGTCGCGAAGATCAAAATCTTGCGCGTGTGAAAAGCGATGACGCGCTTTTTCTCCGCCTAAATTTTCTAAAACATGGACCATAGATCGTCCAAGGCCGCGATCGACAAGAATCGCGGCAAGTTTTTTTGGCGTTGATTCATCCCAAGATAGGGCAAGGATCTGCGCATTTGGTTGGAGTAATGGAATGATCTGTTCGAAGGCTCTGCCGTGAAGCGAAATCAAGGCGCAATCTTGCTGGCTCCATTTAAGCGCAGAGGCGGCAAGTGAAAATGCAGATGGGCTTGTAAAGCAAACCATCTCTTCACTTGGAATATGCTGGGCAAGAAGCGCGCCAACGCCATAGTGAAAAGGATCGCCAGAGGCCAAAACGACAACAGGGGTTCCGCGATGCTGAAGCAGAAAGGGAAGCGCATCCACAATGGGACTCGGCCAGCGCAATTTCTCGCAGTCATAACGTTCAACAAAATTAAGATGACGTTCCCCGCCAACAATAAGCTTGGCGTGGTCGAGCACGTGGCGCGCTTGAGGAGCGAGATCAGTAACGCCGCCTTCGCCAATGCCGATTATGCTGAGCCAGGGTTGCTTGAAAGACGCCGTCATTTTGCGCCTCGGGTCGTATAGATCCAGCTTCCCTTTGCGCGAGGGATGCTCCTCGTGCCGCTGGATCCAATGAGAACTAAAGTGGACATATTGATTTGCTTAATTTCAACTTCGCTTAATTTAGAAATGATGCATTCTTCATTATCGCGACCAATATTTTTTGCTAAGCACACAAGTCGATCTGCCGGTAACAAACGGTTTAAGAGATCGAAGGCCTGATAAATTTGATCCGGTCGGGCCATTGAGGCAGGATTATAGAGGGCGATGACAAAATCTCCTTCGACGGCGTGTTGAAGTCGTTTTTCAATCAGCTTCCAAGGTTTTAAATTTGTTGAGAGCGATATCGCGCAAAAATCATTGCCAAGCGGGGCGCCTAAACGCGCGGCCGCCGCATGCATAGCTGAGACGCCAGGAATAACTTCAATTTCCAGCTCTCGCCATGAGGGCGCGCCGCTCTCGATGGCCTCAAAGACCGCTGCAGCCATAGCAAAGACGCCAGCATCGCCACCAGACACAATTGCGACGCTCCTCCCCTCAACGACTTTGAGTAGGGCTTCTCTCGCCCGATCAAGCTCCTCGCGATTGTCGCTTGGATGTTTGATTTGTCCCGGGCGCGCGTCAATGCGATCTAGATAGGGGTAATATCCAAAAATATCCTGCGCCTTGGCCAGCGCCTCATCCGCTTCATGGGTGCGCAAGCGGGCGTGTCCGGGTCCTAGACCGATAATAAAGAGGCGGCCTGAGTTGGGCGCTGCGATTGGCGCGATCATGGGCGCCGTCCTTCGCCTGGAATAAGGATCATCGAGAAATAAGGCGCTACGTCATCCAGTTTTTGGGTAAAAGGCATGATGCGTTCATGCGCCATTGTTCCACGTTCAATATAGATAGCGCGCTGAGCAAGGCCGAATAATTCAATGATGCGTCGTAATTTTGGAAAATTACCGCCCAATTTCATTAAGACAGCAGCATCTGTTTTTTCCAAAGAGCGGATGAGTTTTTCTTCCGACAATGTTGCTGGAAGAATAGTCAATATATCGTCGCCCCAAGTCATTGGTTGTTTAGCTGCGGCAAAACATCCTGACATGCCAGATAGGCCGGCGCAGATTTCAACATCAAAGGCGTCTTTAATGCGCATGAACATATGCATGAAAGAGCCATAGAGCAAAGGATCGCCCTCACACAGCAAGGTCACATCCTGGCCAGAGGATAACAAGCTTTTTATTGCTTGCGCGCTTTCTTCATAAAATTGCGCTAATCGATCCGTATAGGCTGTTTCAACGAATGAAATTTCAGTCGTAATTGGATAGAGCAGCGGCAGCTCTGTAACATTGGGTTGCAAATAGGTCGACGCGATGGTTTTCGCATGGCTGTTGCGCCCCGATTTCGCAAAATAAGCGATATGCTTCGCTGATTTCAGCAGGCGCACCGCCTTTACAGTGACGAGTTCAGGATCGCCTGGTCCAAGGCCGACGCCGATGAGCTTTGCTGTATTGGATGCGTTCGGCGTCATTCAATCTCACTTGCAAGCGCGTTGATCACAGCAGCGGCCATGGCGCTTCCCCCTTTGCGGCCTTTTACAATGATAAAGGGGATTTCTCCATATTCTGCCAGAGCTTCTTTAGACTCAGCCGCTCCGACAAAGCCAACTGGCATGCCGATAATCGCCGCTGGTTTGGGCGCGCCAGCTTGAAGCATCTCCAGCAGTCGAAAAAGGGCTGTTGGCGCATTGCCGATCGCGACAAGCGCGCCAGCTAAGTGATTGCTCCAAAGATCGAGCGCTGCGGCGCTGCGCGTATTGCCAATTTTTTTTGCAATTTTCGCTGTCTCTTCATCTTTTAGCGTGCAAATTACCGGATTGTTGGCCGGAAGCCGCGCCCGGGTGACGCCATGGGCGACCATATTGGCGTCGCACAGAATAGCTGCATTTTTTTTCAAGGCGGATTTTGCTTGGTGTGCGAAGTCTGGCGACATGAAAATATCATTAACCAAATCAACCATGCCGCATGCATGAATCATGCGCACAACAATTTTTTCTTCTTCCTGAGAAAAGGCGGCAAGCTTTGCTTCGCGACGAATGATCGCGAATGAATTACGATAAATCTCTGAGCCATCATGAATATAGTCATAATCTTTCATGGCGACTCCAAAATGTTAAGATTGTTTTTCAGATAATGCTCAATTTCTTCAAGTGAACGCGTCTGATAAAGAGGGGCGCAATCGGCGCGACCATTTTTTATAAGATTATATCCTTGAGGCGTTAAGGCGATGGTTAAGGGCGTTTGATCCCCTTTGACACAGCCTTTGGTGCAGCCGGAAATATGGACGAAAACATCTCTATGAGACGAAAAATGTGCGGCATAGACGGATAATCTTTCTAAGACTTCCTCAGTATTGCCATAGGCCTGGCTACATTTTGGCGCGCCAGGACAGGCAATCGCCGCTAATCTTGGATCATCTGGACTTGTGATGAGATGCAGATTTTTTATCTTACTTAGAAGTAATTGTCCCTCTCTTAAATCACGAATTGGAATAAGAAAGCTACGCCAGGGCGTCAGACGTATATTTTGAGATTTATGATCAATGAGGATTTGAGAAAAATTGTCTAAGAGCTCTGCGCGCCATGAGCCTGAGGGTGCGCTAACGCCAATAAAAAAGAAATTGTTAAATTTTATTTCTCCTAAGTAAGTGTCTTTTGATGGATTAAGCTCTTTATTTAGCGGCGTTGTTTTAAACGGGAGGGGTTTGAGAAACTCAAACATTCCGATCTCTTCAATTAAGGAATGCATACGGCGAAATAAAAATTCATTTTGCTTAGAAAGGTGTAAAAATCTTTTTGTAATTTCAATGACGTTCGTTAAAATTTCATGCTGTTCAATAGGGATTGGATTTTTATAATTATTTGCAAGAATCAGAGATGTTTTTTCATTATCGCTTATATCGATCAAAATATCCGATTTTATCGAATAAAGCGATAATTTATGGTAATCATTGATGCAAAATAGAAATTTAGACGGAAGCTGCTGGGCTAATTTATTTTGAACTAAGGAGTGATTTAATTCAGTAGCAAGTTCAATAGCTGTTATTTTTTTATTTTTTTCCAAGTTGCTTAAGGGAGATATAAGTATATTTGCTTGATGCTCACTAACTTCTTTTGCATCTATTAAATCATGCGCAAGTAAAGCGCTAAGCGCCTTTGAATAAGTATCAGGCTCCACCCCACGAATTTGCAGATTTGCGCGTTGGGTAAGATCAACCTGCCCATTGCCAAATTGAAGAGAGGTTTTAGCAATCACGCCTAATTGTTCTGGGCTAAGGCCGTCCCATTTTGGCGTGAGGCGTAAAAGCAGCCCATCTCCTGTCGCCATCGGTCGATAGGCTGTCGGACACCAGCCCTTGATTTCATGCATCTGGGCCATGATGCGCTCTCCAATGATGAAGATGGAACGTTACGCTATTGCTTCTGGGACGCCAGAGATCACGCTTGAGCGCTTCGTGAAAGACTTTCTCAATCGCTTCAAGCGCCCGTGGATTTTCTTTTTCTAAAAATTCTTTGACCTCTTCCTTGCCGATTGTTTCTGCAAATAAAAGATCAAAATGGTGATTACTGACTAATCCGCTCGAGGCGGAAAATGCGTATAAATTCTCAACGCCCTGTGCAATCTCGCTTGCACCGCGATATCCATGGCGCATTTGGCCCTGGATCCAGCTTGGATTGGCCAGACGCATGCGTAAAGTTCGGCCAATTTCTTGTTCTAGGGTTCGGGTCTTTAATTTTTGAGGGGCAGTCGCATCGAGATGAAGTAATTCTGACGTACCGCCAAGAACTGCGTTTGCCGCAGCAAAACCGCCCTCATAATCTGCAAAGGCTGGGCCTGTTAAAACATCAATATCACTTATGTCATTGACGTGAATGTGAATATCTGTTTGCGCGACACGTAACCTAAAGTCATCTAATGCTGGCGTGGTTTCGCCCGAGCGGTTTAAGGCGTGTCCAGCATTCTCTAGAAAAGTAGCAGCAAGCTCATCGCGATGCGACCAGAGGCCATCATTAATTTGTCTTGTGACATTAAGACCATAATTTCCCTCAGCTGCGCCAAATATTCTCAAAGCATCTTTCGCACCAACAAGCGGATTAAAAGCAATCTCTTCATCGAGATTGGCTACGGCTTTAACAACATCGTCAAATAAGGCGATCAACGGGGGAAACATATCTCTAAAGAGGCCAGAAACATGCAGCGTGACCGCAACCCGTGGGTAAGGGCAGTGCGTTTGCGGGATAATCTCAAAGCCAATTAAGCGGGAGGTGGCAGTGTCCCAAAGCGGCTTTACCCCTAAAAGCGCTAGGGCTTGAGCGAAATCCTCTCCACCTGTGCGGATCGTGGCGCTGCCCCAAAGATCGAGCATAATTTCTTTTGGATAGTCGCCGTGTTTTTCTAAATAGAATTGAATGACTTCATCAGCAGCGCGTTTGCCAATTTCATAAGCCGTATTTGTCGGGGTATGTCTTGGGTCGATACAAAATAAATTACGGCCAGTTGGTAAGACATCTTGTCGTCCGCGTGAGGGAGCGCCGCCTGGTCCTGGTTCTATAAATTTTCCCTCTAATGCGGAGAGTAACGACAGTTTTTCATTTTTAGTCGATACGTTTTCTTCTTCACCTCCCTGGGATCGCCCAAAAATATGCAAGCCATCGCCGATGCGGATTTCTTTTAAATCACACAGCCATTTATCCAAAGAGTTTAATGTTTCATCCAAATCCGCTCCAGCTTTAATGCCTGCTTCGCGAAAGAGATCTTGTTTTTGAGCTTCATCCATAATGGCGGCGCTAATAAGCTTAGCGCGTCTTGGGTCGAGATTGATTGCTTGCGAATATTCATCGAGCAAAGTTTCAATTTGCGCAGCAGAGCTGGCAAGCTGGGGCGTATGTAATTTTGGGGTCAAATGACTAATGATCACCGCTGAAGAGCGACGTTTGGCGTGCGCAGCTTCGCCTGGATCTGTAACAATAAAGGGATAAATGAGCGGGATTGGTCCCAGAACAATTTCTGGATCACATTCTTTGGAAAGGAAAACAGATTTTCCAGGCAGCCATTCAAGCGTGCCATGGGTGCCAAGATGAAGAACGGCATCAATTTTATATGTAAATCTCAACCAAAGATAGAAAGCCACATAAGCATGTCGAGGGGGCAGGTCTAGATTGTGGTAAGTATCTTCCCGTCCAAGGCGATTGCCGCGATCAGGCTGTAGGGCAATAAGTATATTATTATTTTGAATGCAGGGATAAATGAACGTATCTTTTAATGCCGCGGGATCTTCGTGAGGCGATCCCCAGATTTCATAAAGTCGTGTTTTAAAGTTTGGAGGTAAGCTTTGAAGCCAGAATTCATATTCTTTAATCGAAACGCTAAGAGAATTTTTGTTGTTCTCGATATCTTTAATGAAAGAGGGATCTATTTTTTTGGGGTCTACGCGATAGCCTGAAGCATGAAGCGCTGTAATGATTTCTATCGCGCTTTCTGGCGTATCAAGGCCTAAAGCATAGCCACAGCGCCCATGGTGCCCAGGGTAATCAGAAAGAATAAGCGCTAATTTTTTTTCATCATTTTCTTTGCGTCGAAGATTAATCCAATTCTGAGCAAGGTCGGCGACAAATTCTAACCGTGATGGCTCACTTTTATGAGAAGTAAAGGAAACTTCAGTGGCGCCATGCAGCTCTTGTGTTTCTTTAAAAGAAATCGCTCGGCTAAAAATTCGACCATCCACCTCCGGCAAGACAACATTCATCGCAAGATCAGAGGCATTCGCGCCTCTTTTGGAGGCTTGCCAGGCTTCTGTCGTTGATAAGGCAAGCGCGACTTGTAAGATTGGGGCATTTGCAGCCTCAAGGACGCTGCCAGTTTCTTTTCTTGCCGAAAAGGCGGTTGTATTGATGATGAGATCTGGGTTGTGAGCTTTAATGAGGCTGAGAATAAATTCCTCGCTCACAGGATCTTTTAGGCTAGCGACATAGACCGCGAGGATTGAGAAACCGCGTTGGGAGAGTGTTTGGGATAATGAAATTATTGGTTCGCAATCGCTAGAGAGATAAAGCGATCGATAAAAGATAACCAGCACACAGGGTTTCTTTGACTCTAGCGTTGTGCAGGCGGATAATAAAAAACCAGCGCTCGGCGCTGGGCGGGCATCTAAATAAGCGGTATTTTTTCCAATCAGAAAAGCGCAAAATTTCAGAAAATTTGATAAATTTTCAGGCCCGCTCTCTTGGAAATAATTCCAGATCCTATGCAAACTCTCTTCTTCAAGCGTTGAGGCTTGGGTGAGACGCGCATCAAGAACAATATCTCCCGGTACGATCGCTAGGGAAATTTTATGTGTTTTGGCTAAATATTCTAATTGTTCTACGCCATAGGGCCAATATTCTTTGCCGCCCAGTAGCCGCACGATAATTAATTTGGCGTGTTTTAATACTTTATCAATATAGAGGTCGATTGAGTAGGGATGTTTTAACTGTCGTAACGATGCGCAGCGTAGTGTTGGCGCTGGTGTATCGGAACTTTCATGCTGTTGGGCTAGTAATCTAAGCTCTGAGTCTGAAAAGGATAAAAAAACGATCTCTGCAGGCGTTTGTCCAATATCAATCGCTAAGTCATTTTCATCCAGGCTGTGTCGGTCGCGCGGTTGAAGATGCATGAGGGACTACGATGACAAAATCATTCGTGAAATCGCGGCGATGTCCAATCCTTTAAGGCCAATAATAACAAGCTGGCTTCTTCTGACTTCCTCTAGCTTCCAGGGACGATCATAATAGGAGTCTAGTCTCGCGCCGACGCCTTGAACAAGCAGACGCATTGGTTTTTGCGCCACATGAATAAATCCTTTAATCCGCAATAGATCATGTTTTTTGATCGCTAGCGTGAGTTTTTCAAAAAGAAGCGATGGATCAAACACTTCGCCGAGTTCAATCATAAAGCTGTCAAAGTCATCATGATCATGCTGGTCTTCTAAATCATGATGAGATGGGCGGTTCAGCAGGTCATTTTCTGCAGCGGCGGAAAGTCCCAAAATAATTTCTGGACGAATGCGACCGTGGTGAGTTTGTGTCAGGACAGTGTTATTTCGCGATAGCTTGCTTATTTCTGCGCTAAGATCGGCCTGTTGCTGTTGCGTAATGAGATCGACTTTATTTAATATGATTAAGTCAGCGCAATTCAATTGATCTTCAAAGACTTCTTCAAGTGGATTATCATGGTCCACTGGAGAGATGTCTTTTTGTCTGCTGTCGTTTGTTTCGGGTGGATCTGCGAAACGACCGTCAACCACAGCTTTAGCGTCAACAACGGCGATGACGCCATCGACTGTGAGCTTTGATCTAATGGAAGGCCAGTCAAATGCTTTTACTAAGGGTTTTGGCAGCGCCAAACCGGAGGTTTCAATAATGATATGATCAGGGGGATCTTTCAGCGTTAAAAGCGTCTCAATTGCAGGAATAAAATCATCAGCAACGGTGCAGCAAAGACATCCATTAGCTAATTCAATAATATTTTCTTCCGGACAATTTTTAACGCCACAGGCGCGTAAAATATCGCCATCAACGCCGATATCGCCAAATTCATTAATTACGAGAGCCAGTCGTCGATTGACTGCATTTTCTAGAAGATGACGAATGAGCGTTGTTTTACCCGCGCCCAAGAAGCCAGTAATGATTGTTGCCGGCGTTTTTTGAGGAAGCGTCATAGGCGCCCCTCGTCATTGTAACGAGCTAATAGCTGGTTAATTCCTCCAGCAAGTGCGCCGGCAAGTATCCAAGAGAGAGCTTGAACGCTTAATGAGGCGGCGGCAAATCGCGCTGCAAGCTCTGCCGGCACATGACTTTCTGGCGTAGCAGGAAAAGGCGCAAAGAAATGCGGCGCCACAATGAGAGCTAGGCCAAAAATTTTATACATGACAGGGTCAATTTTTATCAACAGATAGAGGCCTAAGGCTGTCATTACAGCATTCGCCAGCCACCAGATTTGTCGGTCATGGAGCGCCGTTTCTGCGGCGCCTGGCAATTGCGGCGCTAATTCCAGACCAGCAGAGAGACCAGTCGCGGCAAAGGCGCAGGCCGCCCATAATGTTGCGCGATAGGCGTCAATTTTTTCTTCGCTAAAAAGCATTACGGCGAGAAGAATGAGCGCATATCCCATGCTTAGAGCTATTGTGGATAGGCTCGTGTTAAGGGTGCGGTGAAAGAGCCTCGATTGTGTTAGCGCCGATATGCCGTTTTGCGCAGCTTCTCCGCCAACTTCGTAAATTTCAGCAGTAAGAATGAGTGGCGTAGTTGTGACATGCTGAATAGCAGCAACAAATAGCCCAGCGACAATGCCGGCGATGAGGCCGGTCGCCAAAACGCGCGTGATCACGGAAGTTTGTTTCGTGCGTGTTTTAGTGGCAGGGGAACGACAGGGCGTGACGCGAGTCATGCGCGCTATCATGAAGACGATCTGTTTCGCTAAAGCCGATGGCGTAGATGAGGCTTAATCCAAGCAACAACGCGACTGTCGCAGCTTTTAACGTGTCGCTTTTAATAAGCGAGAGATGAGGAAGAGCAGAGATCGTTTTCTGAACGCGCATTTTATTCTCCTTACCGCCCCGCCGGCGGCCTATTGAAGCAAAAGACGATCAGATGATCGCCGCGACGGCAGGTCTCCTGGCTCCCAGCTTAAAAGTAACGCCGCCTTCCCAGATGATCTCCAGTGGCGAATGGCGTAACCATGCTGGCTACAGTTGCGGGGGCAGCCGCGGAGTTGGACGATAGCCCGAACCGCGTTCCCTATTGCCTTCTTGCGAAGGACCGTCGGACTCAGTCATATGCGGCTGAGCCTCGGCCGTCAAACATTGGAGCTTCTCATGAACAAAGATGATGTTGAGGAAGAGGCTCAGAGGTATCGCGCCAAGATGGAAAAACGCAAAGCGCTTCAAGACGCTGAGGTTGCGGATAAGACAATTACCCAAAAGGGTCTGTTAATCGTTCATACGGGCGCAGGTAAAGGGAAGTCGACTGCTGCTTTTGGGCTTGCGCTTCGTGCCTTAGCGCAAGGGTGGAAAATTGGCGTTGTTCAATTTGGCAAAGGCGCGTGGCGGAGCGGCGAGAGGGATATTTTAGAAAAGCTCGGCGACGTTTCCTGGCATACTTTGGGCGAAGGCTTTACCTGGGAAACACAGGATCGATCTCGGGATATTCGAGCAGCTGAAAAAGCTTGGGCGCAAGCCGTCGCATTGATCAATCACCCTGAGATCGGCCTGGTGATCTTGGATGAACTGAATATTTCTCTGCGCTACGATCATCTCCCGCTGGCGCAAGTTTTGGCGATCTTAGCGGGGCGTCGGTCTGATTTACATATCGTCGTGACGGGCCGGAATGCAAAAGCGGAATTAATTGAAGCGGCTGATTTGGTTACTGAAATGACAGCAGTGAAACATCATTTTGCCGCTGGGGTCAAAGCTCAGGCAGGAATTGAATTTTGACGCCTTAACAAAAAAAGAAGCCGACGTCCGATTAACGGAAGCGTCGGCTTTTTGAGTTTGCCGTCCAGGGCCGAGCGAGGATTAAAGCTCCCATCTCGACTTCTGGATTTGCAAATTACTGAATCATGCGGGCGGTTGAGCCCACACCTTCACCCTGAATACCATTACGGTTGCCCGTGCCGTTGGTGCCTTCAGGTGAAATCATATCTGGAACCCAGGTCAGAGCTACTACGACGAAAGCAGTGATGCCTGCGATCCAAAGAAGAGCTTTGCCCATGCCGCCGCTGTGAACGTTGACAGCCATTTGTTTCCCCCTGTGTTGTTTTTTAAAACCAGAATGCTTGAAGCATCGAAATAACCATAGCCCGATTTAAAACGCTTGGCAATGCGCTTGCCGCGTCCTTTTTTTTTCCCAAACAATCGATTTTTATTAAATTATTTCAGATATTTAGAGTGCGACAAGAGGTCGCGGCCAAAGTGAAATTTTTTACCTAAAACCTCTCTTTTTGGAATTTGATCGAGGGTGTTTGGCCTTTCCAGCGCATGAGTTGGCGATGATTTAGCCGGGTTAGGGCGGCTGAGGGGGAGTTTTGTTCATCTCGTTGATTCTATCGGCTATTGCAGGAGCCGATCAGGTCGCTTATAAGCCGCGCATCCCACAGACGAAGGGTTTTCGGCGTCTGCTTTAAGATGTCGCTTCCGGTGGTCGGCTTCCGACCTCTCATCTTCCTTCGTCGAGGCTTAACCGGAGAACTTAAACTATGGCATTACCAGATTTCACCATGCGCGGCCTTCTTGAGGCTGGCGCGCATTTTGGCCATCAGTCACATCGCTGGAACCCTAAAATGGCGCCATATATTTTTGGCGCGCGCAATAATATCCACATCATTGATCTCGCTCAGACCGTTCCTTTGCTTCATCAGGCGCTAAAGGTTGTTTCTGATACGGTCGCTAAGGGTGGACGCGTGCTTTTTGTTGGCACAAAACGTCAAGCTCAAGAACAAATCGCTGAATCAGCAAAGCGTAGCGCGCAATATTTCATTAATTCCAGGTGGCTTGGCGGCACGCTAACCAATTGGAAAACGATCTCAGGATCAATCAATCGACTGAGAAAGCTCGACGAAATGCTTTCTGCAGGCGCGCAAGGCGTAACGAAGAAAGAGCGTTTGTTGCTCACCCGTGAGCGCGATAAATTAGAGCGCGCGCTGGGCGGCATTAAAGATATGGGCGGCACGCCTGATCTGATCTTTGTTATCGATACTAATAAAGAACAATTAGCGATTAAAGAAGCCAACCGACTGAAGATCCCTGTCGTCGCGGTGCTTGATACGAATTGTGATCCCGAAGGCGTTTCGCATCCGATTCCAGGCAATGATGACGCTGGTCGCGCCATTGCGCTGTATTGTGATTTGATTGCACGCGCGGCGATCGACGGCATTTCACGCGGCCAAGGCGCGTTGGGCGCTGATATCGGCGCAGCTGAAACGCCTGAGGTAGAGCCTGCGATTCTTGAAGATGTGTCAGTGAGAAGCGACTCAGCTGAGATCTTTGAGCTTTTAGGCGCCCCACGCGGCGCGCCGGATGACCTTGCCAAGCTTTCTGGGGTTGGTCCTCAGCTTGTTAAGAAGCTTAATGACGCAGGCGTCTTTCACTATTGGCAGATCGGCGCAATGACGACCGCCGATGTAGAAAAATTAGATGCCGATCTCAAACTCAACGGTCGCATTCAACGCGATGGCTGGGTTGAACAGGCCCGCGGAATACTTTCTGCTGAATAAACGCAGTTAAACAGTCAACAATCTTCTAACGGGCGTCGGCTCCAATGCGAGTTCGGCGCCCGTCCCAATATTGATCGATCTTGATCGCCACGCGCTCTGGCGCGCGCAGCGTTCTATAACTTGATGGAAAGAAGGAATTAATCATGGCCACAATCACTGCTGCTTTGGTGAAGGAACTACGTGAGAGCACTGGCGCGGGCATGATGGACTGCAAGGCGGCCTTGACGTCAACCGATGGCGATTTTGAAGCTGCCGTAGATTGGTTGCGTAAAAAAGGATTGTCAAAAGCGGCCAAAAAAGCAGATCGCGTTGCTGCCGAAGGACTGGTCGCCGCTCTGGTCTCTGGCACTAAGGGCGTTGTCGTTGAAGTGAATTCAGAAACAGACTTTGTCGCGCGAAATTCTGACTTTCAGACGCTCGTTCAAAACATCGGTGAAGTCGCTTTGAAAGCCGATAAGACCGATGCGGAAGCGCTGGGGGCGAATGCTTATCCGGGCGGCGGCAGCGTAGCTGAAGCCATTACCAATGCAATTGCTCATATTGGCGAAAATTTAAGTCTGCGTCGTGCGGCGGCCTTGTCTGTAAGCGAGGGAGTCGTTGGTCGCTATGTGCACTCTCAAGTTGTCGATGGTCAGGGCAAAATTGCGGTGATTGTTGCGCTTGAGTCGAAAGGGGATAAGGACGCCCTCTCAGCGCTCGCGCGTCAACTCGCCATGCATGTCGCCTCCGCAAATCCGCTTGCCTTAGATGCTTCAGGCCTGGATCCAGCGACAATTGAGCGGGAAAAGAAGTTGCTTGCAGAAAAGAATGCAGGAAAGCCCGCAAATGTCCTAGAGAAGATCATCGACTCAGGCATTAAAACATATGCAAAAGAAGTTTGCATGCTTGACCAAGTCTCCAATCATCCAGACCACAATGGCAAGACGGTGGCGCAAGCGATTAAAGAACTTGAAGGCAAAGCTGGCGCCCCAATCACTATCAAAGGCTTTTTGCGTTATGCGCTGGGTGAGGGAATTGACAAGGCCTCAAGCGATTTTGCTGCTGAAGTCGCCGCTGCCGCTAAAGGGTGAGGATCTAAAGTTTTAAGACTTTCAAAGGGGACGTCGAGCGCCCCCTTTTTTATTTGGGACTTTTAAGTTGATAAAAATTATTCACGTTAGGCTTTTAAAGCGTTGGGTAAAGCGATCGTCATCCTCAGATCTGCTTCCCGCAAGTCAAACGCGCTTGTGAAAAGCTTAAAATGGTGGGATATTTCCCCGCTGGATAGCGTGAGCGTATAATATTGAGAAAAGCGCGATTGCCGCCAAATAAGTCTTAACCGGATAAGGTGTGAATGGTTTTCGTCAATGAACCTTTCTGACGCAATCCAATTTTCGTTTAAGAAAATAGAAATTGAACTATTTTCTCCTGGATCTGTATTTTCAATCTATTCGCTTTTTGCTTCATTTTCATGTGCGATCCTTATTTTAACGCTGTGGCGGTATCGCCGTCGCGGTAGAGTTAATTTACGGGCTCTTTGGCGAGCGATCTTTTCTCGAAATCTATTAATTCGCGACTCAACGCTTGCGGATATTAATTTATTTATTTTAAGCGTAGTTCTGATGCCTGTGATTGTTGGTGGATTGGTGATTTCATCAAATAGCGTCGCCTTTAGCGTTCATGCTGCAATGAGCCAGCTCTTTGGCGCTTTTGGGGGAATTGATCTTGGGCCTTTCAGTAAAAAAATTATTTCAACGCTAATCTTATTTTTAGCCTATGAAATTGGCTATTATGTTGATCACTATTTAAAGCATCGTGTTTCTGTTTTATGGGAATTACATAAGCTCCATCATACCGCTGATGTGCTCACGCCGCTTACAAATTTTAGAAATCATCCAATCGATAATTTAGTTTTTGGCTATATGCTGGCTTTTTTTATTGGGGGAGCCTCAGGTGTGCTGGATTGGATGTTTGCGCAAAAAACAGCTATTTTTTCTATAGATGGAAAAAATCTAATTTTTATTTTTTTTCTCTGGACTATTGGCCACCTTCAACACTCGGAATTCTGGATCCCTTTTCGGGGATTGTGGGGGTATTTAATTTTAAGTCCGGCGCATCATCAAATTCATCACTCCCGCGATCCTGCGCATTTTAATCGTAATTTAGGCAGCGTATTGGCAGTTTGGGACTGGTTATTTGGAACGCTTGAAATACCTCCAGAGCGAAACCCAAAATTAGTTTTTGGCGCTGAACAAGATAGAGCAAATCCCCATTCGCTCTATGGAATTCTTGTTACGCCGATGATCAATTCTATTCATGCGCTTTTCTTTGGGCTTTTTCAAAGACTCAAAAATTTATCCTTTATTCTGGCGCAAGGGCTTCGTTAAGAACAAAGCTTTCCCATTAAACTTTTAGAATTTGCTGATATAGCGCATGATTTTTTTGATCAATGAAGAGGCGGGATGCAGTCGAGGATATCGGTTACGGGCGTCATTCTGGCGGGGGGTCTAGCCCGGCGTATGGGCGGGCAGGCGAAGCCACTCATAGCGCTTGGCGAGATATCGATCCTATCTCGCATCATTGAGGTCTTGCGGCCTCAATGCGCCTCTTTGTCCCTTAACGCCAATACTGAACTGCACCGCTATCAACTGTATCAACTCCCGATTTTAGTCGATGCGACCGACGGCTTTTTGGGGCCTCTAGCAGGCGTGCTTGCCGGTATGGATGCCGCTGCTGAAAATCAGCCTGACGTAAATTTCTTGCTTAGCGCTCCTGGCGATACGCCCTTTTTACCTCAAGATCTTGTTGCGCGATTATATGCGGCCAAGACACAAGAGCAGGCGTCTATCGCTGTGGCGGCGTCGGGCGGCCGCGCGCATCATACGGTTGCTTTGTGGGATATTTCTTTGCGAGAGGCCTTGCGCAAAGCGCTCAACAACGAAGGCGTTAGAGCCGTATCAGAATTTATTGCACGACATAAAAAAGTTAATGTCGACTGGTCGCTAGATCCCTATGATCCGTTTTTTAACGTAAATTCTCCACAAGATTTGGAGATTGCAGCGGAGATTCTCGCTAAGCGGGAAATGATTGATTAGAGAAATGCTGGCGGTATTGGGGCTTTTGCGCCAAGCCAAGAGGGCGTTGGCAGATTTTGACTGCGCAAAAATTCTATATTGAATAATTTCGATGCGTAACGGGCGCCGCCATCGCACAGGATCGTAACAATTGTATGGCCAGGCCCGAGCTCGCGCGCCAAACGCATCGCTCCGGCAATATTAATCCCTGAGGATCCTCCAAGTAACAGACCCTCTTCTTCCGCAAGCGCAAAAACAATTTCCAAGGCTTCCTGATCAGCAATGCGGTAAGCGGCGTCAATCGGCGCATCTTCTAAATTAGCTGTGATGCGTCCTTGGCCAATGCCTTCAGTTATAGAGGATCCTTCCGCTTTCAATTCACCTGTTGTGTAATAGGCGTAGAGCGCTGCGCCATATGGATCCGCTAAACCAATCCGAATTTTTGGATTGAATTGTTTGAGCGCGATGCCAACGCCCGCCAGCGTGCCGCCCGTGCCACACGCGCAAACGAAACCATCAACGCCGCCGCCGAGACTTTCAATAATTTCTGGACCAGTTGTTGCAATATGGGCTTGGCGATTGGCAAGATTATCAAATTGATTGGCCCAAATCGCGCCGGCAGCCTCTTGCTTCGCTAGTTTTTTCGCAAGACGGCCGGAATATTTAACGTAATTGTTCGGATTGGCGTAAGGGACGGCGGGGACCTCAACGAGTTGTGCGCCTTGGAGGCGCAGCATGTCTTTCTTTTCCTGGCTTTGCGTGTCGGGGATTACGATGACTGTGCGAAAGCCCATTGCATTGGCTACAAGTGCAAGGCCAATGCCTGTATTTCCGGCCGTGCCTTCAACGATGACGCCGCCGGGCTTTAAGGCGCCGCGGTCGATTGCGTCCTTAACGATATAAAGCGCGGCGCGATCTTTAACCGAGCCGCCAGGATTCATGAATTCCGCTTTGCCTAGAATGCGACAGCCCGTGGCTCGAGATGCGGCCCGGAGTTCGATGAGCGGCGTGCGCCCAATCGCATCAATTACGCTAGAGGCGACAGGGCTTGGAGTCACAGACATAAAAAGATCCTGAGAAGCTGAGATGGGGGTGCTTTTAGAATATCTTGCAACAGAAATGAACAAATTTTCTTTTGTGCGTAATTGGATGCTTTCTTTAACAACAATCAATTTCTTTGAAATTTAAAGGTGGCGCTATGCGTTTGCGTGGCGCCGGGAGATAAGATTTGCATTGAGGGTTTTTCATAGAGTTCTCCGGCAAAATCCTCTGGGTCGCCATAGCCCGTCCAAGCTTCAATGCACACATAAGCGCCACCCGCCTTTGACCATAAAGCCAGATGGGGAAAGCGCTCGAGCTCGATGAACAAGGACTGTCCTGCGCCATTATCATAGATCACGTGAGAGCTGTTGATATCGAGAAAACACAAAGCCTCCCGTGCAAAGAGATCGGGCGTTAGAGGCAATTGCATGTCGTGAAGGGGTATCCGCCGGGTAGCGTGAGAAAAGAGCCCTCCCTCGCGGATGAGTGGGATATCAGGCCGTTCTTTTTTCTCGAATAGGATGCGGTGTGCTGCAAATGAGCCAGCAAGCGGCCAACAAAAAGCCGGATGAAGACCGCAGGCGTAGGGCAGGGGCTGATCATCCCGATTGCTGATCGATAAGCGGTAGTGCAGAGCGCCCTCACCTAAAATGATCTCACAATCAAAACGAAACCGAAATGGATAAAGGGCGCGGGTTTCTGCATCATCGAGCAGCGTTAAGCGAACATGCGTCTCGTCTTGTTGTGTGATGGAGAAGTTTTTTTTCCAGGCGAAGCCATGTAACTTAAGAGGATAAAAACAGTCTTTTACCTTAACGCGATTGTTGCGCGTCCAGCCAACGATCGGAAAAAGAACAGGAGCTGTTTGATCCCAGATTTTGGGGTCCTTGCGCCATATAAGTTCTGTATCGAAAGCGCGCCATCTACTGAGCTCGGCTCCAAGGAGATTGAGGATTGCGCAATCTCCATTGGGGTGTCGTAAGATCACTTCTGCGGTCATGATGCGAGCGCATCTCCTGGCGGCAAGGGCGCATTGCTTGAGGAAGCGTCTATCAATTATTCGTAAATAAGCGCTTTGCGCCGGAGCCTTGCATGCCACTAAACTGCGCGAAGCCATGAGTCTAACGCATCACTATGGGCCAATCTTCCTGCAGGTAGAACGCTCTATTCTGGGGCGACGATGGCGTGCGCGCTTAGATAGTTCTGGCGAAAGCCAAACCTTAGCGTTAACGCAGGCTTATGGCCTCGACGATCTTCTTGCGCGAATTTTGGTTGGGCGAGGCGTCCTCTTGCCGGATCTCGAAACCTATCTTAATCCCTCACTGCGGGCACAGTTGCCAAATCCTGCCTCGCTTCAGGATATGACTCAGGCGGTTGCGCGGTTGGCGCGCGCGCTGACTTCAGGCGAGCAAGTCGCCGTATTTGGCGATTATGATGTTGATGGGGCCTGTTCTGCGGCTTTGTTAATCGATTATTTTCGCGCCGCTGGTGGTCTGGAACCGCTTCTTCACATTCCCGATAGAATTTTTGAAGGCTATGGCCCCAATGTTGAGGCGATCCAACAACTCGCTGCGCAAGGCGCGAACCTGCTCATTACGGTGGATTGTGGAACAACCAGTCATGAAGCGCTGGCTGCCGCTCGCAGTTTAGGGATGGATGTCATAGTTCTTGATCATCACCAGGCGCCTTTGGATCTTCCAAACGCCATGATTGTTAATCCAAATCGACAAGACGATCTTTCTGGCCAGGGTATCTTATGCGCCGCAGGCGTTGTCTTTCTTGCCCTCGTTGCGCTTAACCGCGCGCTCCAGGAGTTAGGGTGGTGGGATGAGGAGCGCAGAGCGCCGGATCTTTTGGGGGCTTTAGATTTGGTCGCCCTCGCGACTGTGGCGGATGTCGCGCCTTTGACAGGATTAAATCGCGCCTTCGTCGTTCAAGGATTGAAGGTTTTAAGTAATCGACACCGACTTGGTTTGGCGGCCTTATTGGCTGTCTCGCGTTTGGAGGGACCCCTAAAAGCTCAGCATCTTGGATTTGCGCTAGGGCCAAGAATTAATGCGGGGGGCCGGATCGGCGACGCAAGTTTGGGCTGCCGGCTTTTGACCATAGGCAATTCGTCAGAGGCTGAGAGGCTGGCCGCGCAATTGGATCGATTGAATGTTGAAAGGCGCGAGATTGAGCAGCGCAGCGTTGATGAGGCGCTGGCGTTAGCAGAACAGCGGTTTATGAAAACAAACCGCTTATCCTGTCTGATTGTTGAGAGTGACGATTGGCATCCGGGCGTCGTAGGCTTAATCGCCAGTCGCTTAAAAGATAGGTTTAATATACCATCATTCGCCTTTGCTTCTAAAGGAAATAAGCTAACTGGATCAGGTAGAAGTTTAAGTGGCGTTGATATTGGCCGCGCAGTCAGAAATTGTGTTGAGGCAGGTGTTGCTGAGAAGGGCGGCGGCCATGCAATGGCCGCGGGCGTGACCCTTAACCGGGAGCAACTCGGCGCCTTTCGCGATTATTTGAATGATCATCTTGCAGATGCCGTCGATCGCTCGCGCGAGGAGGACGCCCTGATCATAGATGGCGCGTTAACTGGCCGAGCGGTGAACATTACCCTTCTCGAGAAATTAAGCCGTGCTGGCCCCTTTGGCCAGGGCAATCCCGAGCCCTTATTTGTTCTCCCTAATCAACAAGTCGTTTCTGCTACTGTTGTGGGTGACCGGCACCTTCGCGCCCGGCTGCGTTCTGGCGATGGCGCGACCCTTGACGCTATGGCGTTTCGAGCTGCGGAGGCTCCATTGGGTCAAGCGCTTCTTAAGGGAATAGGCGGACATTTCCATATTGCTGCGCGGATCTCATCCAATCATTATCAAGGCCGAGAACGGCCGCAGACAGCCATAATCGATATGGCCCAGGTTCAGACTTAACCTGTGGCTTAAAGACCACAGCGCGTCTCTTTTCTCCTGCGACAAGTCTCTTTTAACCTTAAAGCCGCAATTAAGTCAGAATCTCAGGGCTTGGTGGCCTCAAGCAACAGGCTGTTAAGGGTGTGTTTGCATATTCTGCAGGTCTTTGTTGAACGCAACAGGCGTCATAAGCAAAGACAAAAATTAGATCCAGAATATCGCTCGCTGCTGGGACGGGATTGATGAAGGTAACTTCTTTGAGCTGCGAAAATTCCGTTCATGCGCCAAAAACGGCGCGGAGTTTAAAAGCCGCTGTTCTTCTTCTCTCGCTGAGCGCATTGGCTGGATGCGCGTCGTCTGGACAAAGTGGACGTCTGGCAAGTCAATCAGGAGAGATTGACCCGCGACTAGGCGTGCGCGCTAGTCCTCGCGTTGTAGCGGATGGCGAAGAAGTGCCAAAGGGCGGCGGCGGCTTTATGGTTGGCAAGCCCTATAAAATTGCTGGCAAAACCTATGTGCCGAATGAGAAGCCTTATGCTGTTGAGGGCACGGCTTCCTGGTATGGCGCAGATTTCCATGGGCGTCGCACAGCCAATGGCGAAATTTTCGACCGTAAGTCCATCAGCGCAGCCCATCCAACAATGCCGCTGCCGAGCTATGCGCGGGTGACTAATCTCAGAAATTCGCGCTCTATGATTGTGCGCGTCAATGATCGCGGCCCCTATCATGGCGGGCGGGTTATGGATGTCTCTCAGCGCGTTGCTGAAGCGCTTGATTTCCGCAGCGCCGGAACAGCGCGCGTGAAAGTAGAATGGGTGTCTCGCGCTAAAATCGGCGGAGATGACGATGCTTATCTTCTGGCAACTTTGCGCGATGATGGTCCAGCTAGCCTTGATAATGGCGCACCTGTCCTGACAGCGCTCAGAGAGGAAGCCACTGAAATTGCCGATCTCCCGTCGAGAGCTGAGGCTGTCCGCGTCGCTGCAGCGGAGACGATCGCAGAAACTGAAAATGCCGCCTTGGCCTATAGCGACGATCCCTCTAGCGCTTCTTCGTCGGGTGTAACGGAGACAGCGCCCGAGCCGGTTAAAAAAATCGCGAAATTAACGCCTCCCTTACCGCCTAAACGCCACTAATTCTTGAGCCGCGAGCCAATCGCGGATTGCATTTTCTAGCCGGCGGATTAAAGAATATTGCTGCAGCGCAGCGTTTGACGCCGCTGAGTGGAGCCCTTTATTCCCATGACATTCATTCTTCGTTATTTAGCTTTCTCCTTATTTTTTTTCCCAGCCCTCGGCATAATCCCCGCCAGCGCTCAGTCTCTTCAAATTAGTGCGCCCAACGCAATTTTAATTGATGCCGGCACGAATTCAGTCCTGTTCGAAAAAGACGCCGACGCTCTTGTGCCCCCCGCTTCGACGGTCAAAATCCTCACAGCGGAGATGATTTTTCATGATCTCGCGGCAGGTAAATTGAAGCTTGATGATGAATATGTCGTTTCTGAATATGCCTGGCGGAATGGCGGTGGCCCAGCTGGCGGAACGGCGATGTTCTTGCCGCTTAAAAGTTCGACGCGGATTGAAGATTTGCTGCGTGGCCTTTTGGTTCAATCTGGCAATGACGCCGCCCTTGTTCTGGCTGAGGGATCTGCGGGCTCTGAGGAAACATTTGTCTTGCGCATGAACAAACGCGCGAATGAATTAGGATTAACAAAATCTCGTTTTGGCAGCCCTTGGGGAAAATATAGCGAAGATCAAAAAGTAACAGCCCGCGAGATGGCGAAGCTTGCCGCCTACATTATCAAGACATACCCAAGCTACTATCCTTACTTTGGCGAGAAAGAATTTACTTGGAATAAAATCCGTCAGCAGAACCGCAATCCGTTACTAACAATGAGTCTTGGCGCAGACGGCTTAATGACAGGCGCTTTGGAAAAAGGAGATTTTGGTCTTGTCGCTTCCGCTGTCCAGGAAGGTCGACGCCTGATCGTAGCCGTCTATGGGGCTAAAACCGCAAAGGAACGCGCTGAAGACGCGCAAAAATTACTGCAGTGGGGATTTCGGAACTTTGAAGAAAAAGAACTCTTCAAAGCAGGCGAGGTTATTGGACCAGCCCAAGTATATGGCGGCGTTAAGGGTTCTGTAGATTTAGCTTCCACGACTGATGTCAAAGCGCTTTTACCTCATGGCGGAACAGAAAAACTGTCGGGAAAGATTGTTTATGAAGGGCCTGTTTCGGCGCCTATCGCCGCAGGCGCGCCAATCGGCCGTCTGGTGATCAAACGTGGATCAGCAGTGATTTTAGAGCAGCCCCTAGAGGCGACGGAGGCGATTGCTCAAGGCTCCCTGTCTTGGCGAACATTTGATGCGCTTTATGAAATGATTGCAGGCGCGATTCACCAAAAAATCGCTGATAAATTTTCTGGCAAAAAGTGACGCGCTCATTTTTGGGGCAGGGGCGGTTCATCACTTTCGAAGGGGGTGAAGGGGTTGGGAAATCTACCCAAATCAAGCTTCTGTCTGCCTATTTACAAAGTCGCGGCCTCGAGGTTGTCGTAACAAGAGAGCCCGGCGGCACCTTTAAAGCGGAAACGCTGCGTGGCGCCTTGCTTTCGGGAATGTTCAAATCATGGGGCCCGCTTGCCGAGACAGCGCTCTTTGCGGCTGCGCGCATTGATCATATTGAAAATTTAATCCTACCTGCTTTGCACCGTGGCGCATGGGTTTTATGCGATCGTTTTATGGATTCCACACGCGCCTATCAGGGCGCCAATGGCGGCGTTAGTCCAGAATTCATGCGTTGGATTGAAGCCGCTTCTGTTGGTAGTGCAATTCCAGACTTAACCCTCATCCTGGATCTTGATCCGCATGAGGGATTATTGCGAGCGCATCGTAGACGGCAAACAAATGAGGCCCCTGATCGCTTTGAAGCAGAGGCGCTTTCGTTTCATCTTGCTTTACGTCGCGCCTTTCATGACATCGCCCTCGAGCACCCTCAGCGCTGTCTTGTGATTGATGCGGCGGCGTCCGTTGCAGAGGTTGCTCGAATAATTCAAAATTACATTGATGAGCGGTTCTTTAGTAAAGACATAAATATCATTAATCGGGAGGCTTGAGGAAATGGAGACTCCTGAAAGCGACCGCTTTAATGACGCGCCGCATCCTCGAGAGCGCTATGTTTTCTTTGGGCATAATGCTGCAGAACAGGAATTGCTCAGCGCATTTCGTCAAAATAAGATGGCGCAAGCCTGGATTATCGGTGGGCCAGAAGGCATTGGCAAGGCGACGTTAGCCTGGCGCTTAGCGCGGTTTCTTTCCGCCTATCCTGACTCAAGCGTCGAAGCAGTGCAGAACGCGCAGTCCCTAGAAATTACATCGCAGCATCCTGTCGCCCGATTGATTCATGCTCAGGCGTTTTCTGAAATCTTCCCGCTTCGACGCGAATGGAACGAAAAAACAAAAAAATTCTTTACAGAAATTCGAGTTGATGACGTTCGAAAAATCATCAGCGCTTTCCATCATAGTTCAGGCCTTGGAGGCTGGCGGATTGCAATTATTGATCGAGCGGATGATCTCAATCGTTCTGCGGCCAATGCTTTGCTTAAGCTCATTGAAGAGCCGCCGCAAAAGTCTCTCTTCTTGCTTATTTCTAATCAACCAGGACGGTTGCTCCCAACGCTTCGTTCTCGATGTCGTAAACTGATGCTTAATGCGCTGAGCCAGGATGAAATCGCTGCGACAATTGGATCATTAGGTAAGCCTTGGGCGGAGCTTTCAAAAGAAGATGTGACGCTTGCGTGTCAGCACGCCGATGGCTCTATCCGGGAGGCTTTAAGATTATTGGACTCTGAGGCAATTCAATTTCATGATCAAATCATTCGGATTTTGCATCGCCTGCCGCAGATTGATTGGATGGGCGTTCATCAACTTGCTGAAAAGGTAACGGGCCGCGATCAAGAAGCAGCCTATGAAACGCTCATCAGAGCGGTTGAAACCTATCTTGACGAACGCGTGCGGACACGCGCCAAAGACCTAGCCTCAGCAACGCATTTGATTGGTTATGCTCAAGCTTGGCAAGAAATCCATAAGCTTGCTCAAGAAGCCGAAGTGTTTAACTTTGACAAAAAGGCGCTCACGCTAGGCATTTTTGAACGGCTTGCAAAAGCTGAGGCCCAATAGCACAAGACTGCGCCGCATTTAATCCAGTCGATTAATCAACGACGCGCACGGCTCCCTTAGCTGCGCTCGTTGTCATCTTGGCGTAGGCGCGCAGAGCGGGGCTAACTTGTCTTGGGCGCTTTTTAGCAGGAATAAATCCTTTTTCAGCTTGCGCTTTGTAACGCGCATCCAGCGTTTTTGCGTCGACTGCAAGGGTAATGCTGCGCGCTGGAATATCGATCTCAATACGATCTCCATCCTCTACAAGCGCGATCAAACCACCTTCTGCAGCTTCAGGCGAAACATGTCCGATCGATAGACCAGATGTGCCGCCTGAGAAACGGCCGTCGGTAATTAATGCGCACGCTTTTCCGAGCCCTTTAGAGTTGAGATAGCTCGTTGGATAGAGCCTTTCCTGCATGCCGGGACCGCCGCGAGGGCCTTCGTAGCGGATCACAACGACATCGCCAGGCTGCACGTCTTCCGTCAAAATAGCTGAGACGGCTGCATCCTGGCTTTCATAGACCCGTGCGGGTCCAGAGAATTTGAGGATGCTTTCATCAACGCCGGCTGTTTTCACGATACAGCCTTCTAGGGCTAGATTGCCGGTGAGGACAGCAAGACCGCCATCGCGTGAAAAGGCGTGAGCGGCGCTGCGAATGACGCCATGTTCACGATCCAGATCCAGCGTCTTGAAACGTCGATTTTGACTAAAGGCGATTTGCGTGGGCACGCCTCCCGGCGCGGCGCTGAAAAAAACTTTTGTTTCATCGCTAGGCGAGAGTGCGATGTCCCACCGCGAAATAGATTCTTTCATGCTAGAACAATGCACGGTTGGCAGATCGCCATGGAGCAGTCCGGCGCGAAATAATTCGCCAAGAATAGCGACAACGCCACCGGCGCGGTGCACATCTTCGAGATGGACATCGGCTTTAGAGGGGGCGACTTTACACAACACCGGCACACGGCGCGACATTCGGTCGATATCGGCCATGGTGAAGTTGACTTCAGCTTCGTGAGCTGCCGCCAATAGATGCAAAACAGTATTTGTCGATCCGCCCATCGCTATATCAAGCGCAATGGCGTTTTCGAAAGCTTTGAAAGAAGCGATGGTGCGGGGGAGAGCCGTAGCATCATTATTGTCATAATAGCGTTTGGCCAAATCGACGATCAGATGCCCCGCTTTAATGAAAAGCTCCTTGCGATCTGCATGGGTGGCGAGGGTTGTGCCGTTTCCGGGCAAGGAAAGCCCTAACGCCTCTGTAAGACAATTCATGCTATTGGCGGTAAACATGCCGGAGCATGAGCCGCATGTGGGGCAGGCGCTGCGTTCAATCGCAGCTACTTCGTCGTCGCTGATTTTATCATCAGCAGCAGCCACCATAGCATCTACAAGATCGAGTGCGTGTTCTTTTCCATTAAGAACGACCTTCCCCGCTTCCATTGGGCCGCCGGAAACAAATATGGTTGGGATGTTGAGGCGCAGAGAAGCCATCAACATGCCAGGAGTAATTTTATCACAATTGGAAATACATACTAATGCATCGGCGCAGTGCGCAT
>SXGT01595653.1_pt1 | contig 28478 bp, 15 predicted proteins | sample 3176221 | NCBI WGS metagenome assembly SXGT01 (sample SAMN11356862, study PRJNA531348) | freshwater metagenome | isolation source: freshwater sample F1-120 | place: China: Fuxian Lake, Yuxi | collected 2017-12-25 | reverse complement strand
GTGGCGAGCAGGATGGCCTCGATGTCGTGCAGGGCCTCGGGCTTCTCGATCTTGGCGACGATCGCCGGGTTGGAAGGGCCGCCGCGCAGCAACTCGCGCAGCTCCTCGATGTCGCGGGCCGAGCGGACGAAGGAGAGCGCCAAGAAGTCGACGCCGAGCTCCGTGGCGAAGCGGGCGTCGATTTTGTCTTTCTCGGTCAACGACGGCGTCGATAGCGGGACTCCGGGCAGGTTCATGCCCTTGCGATCGCTCAAGATGCCGCCGTAGATGACCTTGCAGCGGATGTCGTGCTCGTTGTCGCTGTGCAGCACCTCCAGGGTCATCGCCCCGTCGGCCAGCAAGATGCGGTCACCTGCCCGCACGTCTCGCGCCAAGGGCAGGTACTCCGAAGGGATGATGGTCGTGCCGTCCTCACGCACGCCACCCCAAATCGGGCGGGTGGTGACGATGACCTCGGCCCCTTCCACCAGCTCGACGCTGCCCTGTTCGAAGCGGCCGACCCGGATCTTGGGGCCGCAGAGGTCGCCCAAAATCGCCACCGGCCGCTGCACGTGCGACGAGGCCGAGCGGATCGCGGCGTAGGCGGCGGCGTGGCTCTCATGGCTGCCGTGGCTGAAATTCATGCGGAAGACGTCGACTCCGGCCTCGACCAGCTCGCGCAGCACGGCCGGCGACGAAGACGCCGGGCCGACGGTCGCCACGATTCGGGTGCGCCGATGCCTGAGCGCCACCCGTGCCAGATCGAGCCCGATCGCCATGCACCACCCCTGTCACCGAGCCCGTCGCCCATTGTGCGCCCACCACCGAGCGCCACCCGCCAGCGAGGATACTCTGCCACAGCCGGCGCCATGGTGTAGCAATCGACCCAATCGTCGCGGCCGCCGGGCGCAGCGGCGCGCCTAAAGAGACGTCCACTGACTGCTAGCCACGTCTTTGGCCGTCTGTTTGGGGGAAGCGCTGCGCCCCCAGGCCGAAAAATGGGTCATCTCCGGCAGTCCCCAACCAGAGCCGCGCCCAACTTGGCCTCCGCGGCGTCAAGTTGATCGCGTCCCTAGGCATCGAAAATCACGAATTGACAAGTCTCTGGATCCCACCCGACGTTGCGACCGTGGTTGAGGTCGAGCCCCACCTCGACGGGCTGTCCGCCGGCGCGGTCGTTGGCGATCGAGCGGCCGAGCTGCTGTCGGACGAGCCGTAAGATGAGCGGCGTCGATTGGCGGTAGACCTCCTCGAGCGCGGCGATGCGAGCGGCGAGGTCGTCGACGAGGCGGAAGTCCTGCGCCGCTTGCCGGCAGATGTGAGCCACGGCAGGCAGTTTGGAGAGCCGCTGGCAGTCATCGACGAAGCCGCGCAGCTTGATCAGCTCTGGGCCAAGGTCGCTCGGCGACTGGTAGCGGTCCGCAAAGGCCATCGCCAGGACACGCGACACCCCGGCCGGCTCGGCTTGGCTCCACAGCGCCTCGCGGGTGGCCCCTTGTGCGCCGACATTGCCCGCCAGCATCGCTGTCAGCACGCTGCCAGCCCGCCACGGCACCAGCTCCATCTCGACCAGCCCCACGCTGAGCGCCCTCGGATCGGTGAGGCGGGCGACGCGGGCCAGCTGCCCCGTCACGGCGCTGCTCGCCGCCGGCGGCGTGATCTTCTCCCCAGCGATGGCCATCGGCATCGGCGTGCCATCAGCGGCCAGCCAGCGCTCGCCGTGAAAGATGGCGTCGGCGGCGATCAGCATCACGAGGTCACGGCGCATCGCATCGGCGGCGTCCTCTGCCATCGCCACGACGTCTCTGCCCGCCGCGATCCGCTCAAGTCGCCGCAGCTTCGCCACGACGCAGCCGCTCTGGGAGCAGACACGCATCGCCAGCTGGTGCCCGCCGCGGCCGAGTCGCGTCAGCGTCGCGCTCTGGCCATAGCGGGCGCGCAGCAGGGCGTCGACTGCGGCCGCCAATTGGGCGTCGGCGGCGTCGCCGAGCAGCGGAAAGCGTATCGCTCGCAGCGCCGGCAGGCGGCCCGTCAGGTCGAAGGCAAGCGCCTCAGGCGAAGGCAGCTGCAGCCGCAGCGGGCGAGTGTCAGGCTGCTGACCAGCGCCGCGCGGTTCATTGCCGATAGTGTAGATGTCACCCGGGTCACCGGCGCGCAGCGGTTGGCCCGCCGCGTCTAGGGGGAGGTCAAAGCTGCGGCGCACGACCGGCGCCTCCATATCGACCACGCCGCAGCACGGTGACACCGCCACCGCTCGGCTGTAGGCGATCGCGCCGGGCGGCTCGGCCGATTGCGCCGGGGCTGCTGTCTTCGCCGTGCCGCTGGGTCCGGGCCCAACCTCGTCCTTGGTCATGGACGCCGTGGACTCCGCCGAAGCCGCCGCCCCTGAGCTGGCGGGGGCCGGTGGTCTGCGACCGCGGCTCAGCCGCAATGGCGCGGCCGAAGCCGGCTCAACGAAGCAGGTGCACGCCAGCGACAGCGACAGCAAAGACCCCAGGCGGCCGGCGCCATCGTGCCCGTGGAGCCACGCGGAGGACGCAGACATCGCCGAGGCCACCGTCCCGCGTGGCTGTGCGTAGTCCAGCGGCGCGCGCCTCGTCGGGCCGCGAGCGTGACGCTCACCCACGGCTCGGCCGCGCTGCAGAGGCCAAAGGCGGCTTCGCCACGGCGTCAACGCGGCGCTAGCCACCCGTGAACACGTCGCCGCTGCCCTCGATCATCTTGCCCATGCCGCCGCAGTGCTGGTCGGCGTCGCCGAGCCGGTGCGCCTTGAGGCCATTGATGATCACGGTGCCGCTGCCGGCCTTGGCCGTCCAGGTGTTGGGTCCGCAGCATGCCGCGTGGACGCCCGGGTCAGAGACGCGCAGCGCTGGGCGGCTGTTGACGAAAACGTCTGGCGAGCCGCCGACCGCGGGGCCGACGCAGGGGTGGGGGCAGGCCGGGCAGCCGTGGGCGTCGGCAGGCACCATGCTCTTGTCGCCGAGTCTGCTCTGTGGGGGTCCGGCCATCGCTGCCTCCCTGACGCCCCTGGGCGCCCGACGAGGAGCCTAGCACGGGCGCCATCGGCAGATCTATCGCCACCTGATGGACAGCCCCAGCGGTGGGAACCCGCGGCCCCGGCAACGTCAAGCTCCGGCTGCCGGTTCGGGGCTACGGCCGTGGGCAGGGCCGCAGCCCCGCGATCGCCGGCGCCGGGTGCCCGTCGCCGCCGCCGTCACTTCCGCACCGCTCCGACGAGATCGACCCGGCACTCCACCGCCAGCGTCAGCTTCACGCCGTCGAGCGAGAGGTGCTGCTGTTGGATGGCGCCCGGCGGCTGGCAGTCGACCACCGCCAGCGGCACGCCCGGGGTCTGCGCCGCAGCGACGAACTCCTGCATCTGCTTGGCCCAGCGCTGCACCAGAGCGGGGCGGTGCTCGTCGGGCGCCGACACCACGGCCTGCGGCGTGCCGCAGAGGATCTGCACGCCCTTGCGCGCGTCTGGATAAGCCTCGACCAAGGCGTCCCGTGCCTTGACCATCGCGACCTGCCAGCGCGCCCGCTGCAACAGGTCAGCCTCGGCCGGCATCGGCAGCTCGACGATCGCGGTCAGCGACACCTGCGGCGTCGGGCTGCGGCCCTTGTCGTCGGTCCACACCGAGACCTGACTGCCAGTCCACGACAGCGATGTCTTCTGGCCCTTGAGGTCGCCCAGCGCCTGCTGGACCTTCACCGCCACCTCTTCGATCGCGGTGAGCGCCGCCTCTGGGTCGCGGTCGACTCGGATCAGCGTCACCTGCAGCTGGAGGGTGTCCGGCCGCACCACCACCTCGGCGCTGGTCAGCGGCGTGCGCTGCCAGTACGGGCCGCGGGGGTAGTTGGCGCCCTTGCCGCTGAGGCTGCCAGCCTTGGCGCCGCTTGGCAGCGCGGCGATGACCGCTACCAACGAGAAGACGAGCGCCCGCAACAACAGGCCGATCTGGCGACGCGGCGACACAGAAGCGCGGTCTTGGGGAAGTTCGCGCAGGACGATGAGGCGAGGGGCGTTCTGCAAGGTTCCTCCTATGGCGGGACCGCGGGCGACGGCGGCGGCGCAGCGGCGGGCGTCTGTGCCACGCTGGATGGAGACGCACGAGTCGTCAGAGCGATCTGACCCGAGTCGGGACGTCGCGCCCGCCCGACCTCGCCAGCCTGCGTCAACGCGTACTTCAGCGCCATCGGCATCAGCAGCTCATTGACGGCGACGATGCCGAGCACCAGCGCCGCCGCACCTTCGCCGATGCCCGGGAAAGTCCGCTCGATGACCAGCGCCATCGCGAGGACCAGGCCCGCTTGCGGCAGCAGGCCCACATAGGCGTACCGCTGGACCGCCGGCGGCACCTCTGGGCCGCGGGTGGCGACCCAGCTGCCCAGCCGAATGCCAAGGGCGCGCAGCGTGATCAGGGCCAGGGCTGGCCCAGCCACCGCCGGCAGCAGGCCGAGCTGTAGCCCTGCGCCCGCCAACGCGAAGAAGACCACGTAGATGGGCAGCGAGGCCCCCTCGAGGTCGAGGATCAGCCGCGTCGCCCCACCCGGCGTCGTGTTCTGAACGAACACCCCCGCCGCCAGCGCCACCACCCAGGGATCGAGGTGCAAGCGCGCGCCGACCTCCGCGATGACGCAGCAGATGAGGAGCGCGAACAGGTCGATGCCTCGGCCTACCCTGACGAGATACAGGCCCAGCACGGCGCCCGCGATCACGCCGGCACCCACGGAGCCTAACACCTGCCAGGCGACGTCGCGCGCCATCTGGCCGGGATCCACAGCGCCGAGCAGCGCCGCCTGCGCCAGCGCCGACGCGAGCCCGAACAGCACGATGACGACGAGGTCAGCCGCGACCACCACCGCCAGCACAGATCGCGTCAGCGGGCCGTCGGCGCGGGTCTCGGAGAACAGGGCCATCACCACCGCCGGCGACTGGCCCGACAGGGTGATACCGAGCACGGCCGCCATCGAGAATGCCTGCAGATCGTTGAGATCGCGCAGGAATGGTAGCCACTCGCGCAGCGCAAAGGTCCAGAGCGTGAGCATGACCGCGGTGCCCAAGACCGCAAAGACCGTCATCCGCCAGACCACGCGGCGCAGCGGCTTGATCTGCCGCAGGTCGAGCTCGCCGCCGGCGGTCAGCGCGATCAGACAGACGGCGAGTCCGCTCACGAGGCGAAGGTCCTGGGTCATGTTCGCCGAGAGCAAGCCGAGCCCCAATGGGCCGACCGCGATGCCGGCGACGATGTAACCGGTCAGGCGTGGCAGCCTGAGCCGCGCCGCCATGCGGCCAGCGAAAAACGCCGTCAGCAGCAGGTAGCCGAAGGCCAGCCCGGCGGCGCTGGTCGGGCCGATGTTGTCCGCCGCGCCCAGCGTGCGCACGGCGTGCATGAGTCCGCCCAGCAGCAGGACGAGCAGCAACTCCATCAGCGCACATCCTGGCGGCGATCGAGCCGGATTCGGATCAACAGGTCGGTGAGCATGGCGCCGCCGACCACCGTCGAGACCAGCCACCGCGGCGAGTCGGCACCGGCGAGCGACTGCACCGAGACGACCAGGGCGATCGCCATCGGTCCCACCGGCAGCAGGTGCCAGGGCTGTGGCGCGGCGCCACCGCACCCGGCGACGCCAGCGACCGCCAGACGCGCGACCGCTGCCGACACGCTCCGGACAACGACGAACACCGGCAGCAAGGCCCAGCCGCGCCAGTCGACGAAGTCCCATGAGGCGCCCACCGCCGCCAGGAAGAGCAGCTCCAGCGGCCGCTCCAGCTGGCGCAAGATCGGCGTCGCACGCCGGCGCAATTCGCCCGGCAGGTGGCTGAGCGTCACGCCGATGAGGAAGCAGACCGCGAGCGGCGGCAGGTGCAAGAAGTCCGCAAATCCCGACGAGAACGCCACTGAGCCGATGATGACCGCGAGGAATTCAGCGTCCGTGGTCGGTCGGCGGGCGACCGTATAGACCAGCAGGCCCAGCGCGACGCTGACGCCGATCCACACACAGAGCCAGGCGGCCCACGGCATCTGCCAAGACGACGCACCGGTGGGCCGGACGACGGCCGAGAGCAGCGCGAGGCTGACGATCCCGATGAGCGCACTGCCCTGCGCCACCCTGGGCTCGAGCCGCTGCCGATCGCCGGACCCGGCGCTGGCGACCGCCTCGTCGTCCCCCAGCGTCCCCGTCAGGTGTCCCGTCATCGCCCCGGCGGCACCAATCAGCAGGGCGTCGAGCGCCGCCGTCTCCAACGCGAGCTCAGGCTGAAGCAGCCACAGGCCGGCGCCGCCGAGCAACGTCAACGCAATGAACGGCAGCCCAGCCCAGATCGCCACAGCGCCACCGGCGCCGGCCGGCGACCAGCCCTTGAGACGCAGGTCAAAGCGCAGGCCAACCCACAAGCCGAGCCAGCCAAGGCAGAAGTCGACCACCGGCGCCAGTCGCGCCAGCAGCGCATCGTCGAGTAGGCCGACCGCAGGCAGCCGCGCCGCCCAGCCAAGTAGCAGGAATGGCAGGCCCGTGGCGACCAAGTCGGCGATGCCGAGGGTCACCTCGACCTCGCGCACCTTCGGGTGTGCCATCACCCCGGCGAGGCTGACGAGCAGCAACAAGCCGATGACGCTCTCTAGCAGCACGCCAGGCGCCTCTGCGCCCACCGCGCCTGTCTTCTTGGCCGCTCGTGGCGTGGCAGACCGCCCGTCGCGGATCGTCTCGCTCGGCGCCGGCGGCTCGGCGAACACGCCGGCCCCAAGCGCAGCGGTCGGGGTCGACGACGTCGCGAGGCCGCGCTCCATGGCGCCCGCGACCTGGCGATCGGCCAAAGTAGACGCCGCCTGGGTTGCCGGCAACGGCAGCTGCGGGTCGCTCGCGCCAGCCGCACAGGTCGCGCAGCTGAGCCCGCAGGCGGCGAGGAGAGCGCCCAGCGTCAGCGCCCGCCGCGATGCCTCTGCCCGCCGCGAAGGTGCGGCCCACGCGCGGCCTGCCCAACGCGCCGTGACCGCCGCGGAGTCGGTCGCCTGGCGTGGTGTGCGGCTTCGCATCCTGCGAGGATAATGGCCGGAGACTGCAGACGTCAATCAATGAATATTCAAGCGCTTTACGCGAACACGCGTGGCCTCTCCGTGAGTCGGCGGGGGTCTGGCGGGCTCGACGCCGACGACAGGGGCCGCTACCCTCTGCGCAATGCGCCGCTGCCCCGCCTCGCCCCTCCAGTCGTCATCTTACCGCCGGAGGACTCCCAGCGCGCGCTGGGGGCGGAGCGAGCGCCGGCGCTGGCCCCTCTTGGCGGTCGCGGCGTGGGCGGTCCTCACCGCGTGCGAGGCGCCAAAGGTCGAGGTCGAGCCGCTATGGTCCGACGATGTGGTGACGCCCAATTTCGGCGATGGTGGTGCTGGCGGCGACTCCAAGGCCGAGGTTGCGCCTCGCGCTGACACCGTGATCGATGGCGGCGACGGCGGGCTTGGCGGTGGAGGCGATGGTGGCGGGGGTGACACCAGCCTCGATGGCGGTGGCGACAGCGGTGGTGGCGACGGCAGCAGCGACGGCGACGGCGGCCAGACGACCAACGATGGCGACGGCTCGGACATCGCGCCTGACGCCACCGCCGACGCCGCTGACGGCGGTCCAGGTCCCGACAGCGGCCCGACCGATACCGTGACGCCACCCACCATGGCGAAGGTGTGGAGCGAGGTCCTGCAGCCATGGGGCTGCGCGACGCCGGCCTGCCATGGCGCCAAGAGCGGCTCGCCGCTCTTCGTCGACCAATTCTCGGCCCGCGCCAAAATGGTCGGAGTGCCCGCGCTCGGTCCGTGTGCGCCGGGCCTCTTGGTCGTGCCTGGCGACGCCGACAATTCCGTGCTGCTGAGGAAGATCGACCCGCAGCTGTCGCTCTGCGGCCTCGCCATGCCGAGCAAGGGCGGCGTCGACTCCGAGGCCTCCACGCTCGTCCGCCAGTGGATCAGCGCCGGCGCGCCACCCTAGAGCCGCGGCCAATTTGGCGCGTGGGGCTGAATCGGGCGCAGCTCTGGTCGGGGATGGCCGTACAATGGCCTTGTTGCGCCTAGATGGCGCCGAGCCCGCACAAGAACCGATGGCCAAAGACGCGGCTAGGCACCTCGGGTCGCGTCTCAGGCGCTGAAGCCGCCAGAGCCCCCGTGGCGCGACGCCTCAGCTGCAGCGGGGCGCGGCGCCGCCAGTGCACGACTTGCTGATCGCCTTGCAGTCGTAGCGCCGTGGCTGCCCGAGCTCGCAGTACCAGACCTCCGTACCCTCGCAGCGCGCGGCGAAAGTACAGCTACCAGCCTGGCTGCACACCACCTTCGTGCAGGTGGAGAACGGCGCGCAGGTCGGCCCCTGGAGGCCGGTGTCCTCCTCGAACTGGCAGATCTCGCCGGCGGCGCAGGTCATGACGACCAGCGAATTGCCTTGGCACATGGCGAGCGCGCCGCCGTCGCACGCCGGTACCCCGGCGCCGGGGCAGGCGAGGTTGCCGCTGCAGGCCGCTGCGGGGTTGGCGCTGGCCGCCACTCCGGCCTTGCAGTTCTGGCTCACAGCGCCACAGTCGTGCCTGACCGCCTTCGGCCCGGTGGGCGTCTTCAAGCAGACGGTCGCCACCTTGTCGTCGCACACGCTGACGTCACCAGCCGGGCATGGGGCGGCGAGTAGGCAACGCGGCGCGCCCTCGAAGACCGTGCACTCGGCGCCGTGCTTGGCGCAGTCCATCGGCAGCGCCACGCCGCCATGGCACTGGTAGGCGGCCGCCTGCTTGCAGCCCTGGCTCGGTCCGCTCGGGCATGCAGCGCCGCCCAGGCAGGAGGCGATCGCGCTGCAGCCTGGGGTGTTGGCGACACAGGCCGCGTGCGGCAGGAGCGCCGCCAGCGCAGTATGGGCCGGGTCGAGGAGGGCGCCCTTCTGAACGTCCATCCCCACCAACTCGGGCGCCAGCGCAGCCCGCATGCACGCCTGCAGCCCGAGGTTGGGCGCCACGCAGGGCAAGAGCTGCGAGCAGGCCGCGGCCAGCTGCGGATGGGCGGTGTACGGCACGGTGCACGAGAGCAGCGGCGGCCCGCTCTTGGCTGGGGTGGCCTGGCAGACGCCAAAGCCGCAGTGGAACATCGGCGTCCAGGCCCCGAGCATGCACTCCAGGCGCAGCTTGCCGTCCACGCTGCAGGCCTTCTGCCCGTCCTTGCCCTTGCAGCTGCTCAGCGCCTGGGCGGTCGGCGGCCAGGGCGGCCCTGCGTCGAGGTCGGCGTCGAGACCACCATCCTTGCCGACGTCGAGGTCGGCGTCAGGGCTGGCGTCAGGGCTGGCGTCAGGGCTGGTGTCGAGGTCGGGGTCGAGGTCGGCGTCGTCGCCGGTGTCCGCGTCGTCGGCGTCGAGGTCGGCGTCCATCGCCTCGACCGCGTCCTCCACCGGGACCGCGTCCTCTGCCTCGACCGCGTCCTCTGCCTCGACCGCGTCCTCTGCCTCGACCGCGTCCTCTGCCTCGACCGCGTCCTCTGCCTCGACCGCGTCCTCTGCCTGCGCGCCGTCGTCACCCGTGTCGTCGCCCACGCTGGAGCTGTCCGCAGCGAGCGGCGCGCTGTCCTGGCTATCAGCGTCTGGCCCGCCGTCGACCCCGACGACCTCACCGTCGCGCTCCTCGCCGACCGCGACGTCGCCATCGGCGCCAGGCGACCGTGCATCGTTGCCACCGAACGCGATCGGCGGCGCGGCGGCGCCAGACATCCCGCCGCATGCAGCCTGCAGCAGGCAACAAAGCAAGGCGCCGGCGTGGGTCACGCCGAGCGGAGTCGCCCGACCGCCGCGCCACCCGTGGTTCCGCGGCAGCGGTCTCAGACCGTGGCGCGCCGCCGTCCGCCTACGTTCGTCGTGGGTCAGAGCTTCAACTCCACGATAATTACAGTGTTTTCAGGTAGGAGACCAGAGCGTCGATCTGAGCCGGAGACAGGTGAGCGGTCTTGCCCATCGTCGTCGCCGTCTTCGACAGGGCCTCGTGGAGGGTCTTGGCGCTGCCGTCGTGCAGGTAGGGCGCGGTGTACCAAATGCCTCGCAGCGACGGGGTGTTGTAGGTGGGCTTCGGCAGACCTTCTTTGGCCGCGACCTTGATCTCGACGCTGGTAGCGGTGCCGACGTCGTGCATCGCGCCGTCGGTGCCCGAACCGGGCACGTGGCACTTGGCGCACTCGACCTTCGGATCTTCAAAGATCGCCTTGCCCTGAAGCTGCTGTGCCGTCAGGCCTCCGGGTCCGAGGTTCGGGTTGGGCGGCGGCTGCAGGCCCTTGAGAAGGAAGGCGGACAGCGCCGTCAGCTCTTGCGGCAACAGGCCAGTGCCGCCCATTCGCGCGGTGGTGTTGATCACGTTGTCGACCAGCTTGAATTTGGTGCCGAGCCAGTTGAAAGGCGCGGTGTCGTGCAGCCGTCCGGCCAGCGCCGGCGTCTGTCGCGGCCCCTCGGCGATGAACCAGACTGTGTGATCTTCCTCGCCCTCGCGGTGGCAAGTGCCGCAGGCGATGCGCCCGGCGCCAGAGAGTCGTGGGTTGCGGGCGAAGTGGAAGATCTTGCGGCCCAACGCGGCGTCGGCGGGCAGCGGATCGACGCCGTAAGCCGCCGACGCGTCGCTGCCGAGCAGCTGGGGCGCGACCTCGGGCAGGGCGTCGGGGTTGGTCGGAATGCTGCCGGTCGGCGCCAGCGCCAGGAGCGGGCCGAGCGCGATGCGGTGCACCTTGAGCTCGTGGGCGCACAGCACGTAGGCGACGTCGCCCTGCGGCGTGATGACGATGGAGCGCGGTCCGGCGCCGACGCCGAAGTCCGCCAGCGGCCAGCGCATCGGGTCGCTGGCGGCGGTGTTCACCACCAGCACGTTGTTGCTGCCGCGGCCGGCGATCAGCGCGAGGGTGTGGGTCGGGTGGTGGACGATGTCAGCGGGCTGGTCGAAGCGAGAGAGGAACGAGCGTCCCGTCTCCGGGTCGACGATCGCCTTGTCTGTCTTCACCATGGGCGCCGGCCCGCTGGCGGAGCCCGGCAGGCCCGAAATCGTGACCTCGTAGGGGCGAACCGGCGCGCCGACGCACGGCGGCTTGCCTGGCGGTAGTGGCACGACGTGGCAGGTGCTGCCGTAGCCGCCAGTGCAGATGACCTTCGGGGGCTGCGGGATGTCGACCGGCTTGAGGCCAGCGGCGTCGAGCACGTCATCGGCCGAACCGTTGGCGACCAGGACGTGCGCAACCAAGACCATGCCCTTCTCCGGATCGATCGTGGCCGCGATGGCGCGGTTGGCGCCGCGGGCCTCAATGGTCAGCTTGTCGCGGCAGACCGGGACCGGATTGAAGGTGCGGAGGCCGATGGTGCTGCAACTGCCAATCAGCGGAGGCGTCACAGTGCCCTTCTTGACCTCCTCGAGCTTGACCGACAGGTCGAGCGCCGGCGCGATGTGCGCCTCGCCCCGGCCAGCCAGCGCGACGATGGCGCCGTCGCCCCGCACCAGCAGCGACTGCGGCCGCGACACCCCGGTCCAGCGAGCCAGCGCCTGGCCCTTGTCGGGCGTCACGGCGACGATCGCGTCCTCACCGCCGAGCGCGACGTAGAGCACCTTGCCGTCCACCGACATGGCGATGCCCGTCGGCTCAAAGCCGACGATGAGCGGCAGACCCTGACCACCTTGCCAGGCGCCGTAAGCGAAGCGCACCACCTTGGCCTCGTCGCGGACCGACACGTAGACCGCGCCATCTGGGCCCACCAGCAACGACTCCGGCCGCTTGCCGACCGGCACCGTCGCCTCTACGGTCAGCTTGGCGGCGTCCATGACGACCAGCGCGCCGTTGTCGGCGTCGACGATGAACAGCTTGCCGCCGTGCAGCGCCATCGCTCGGCCGCCTGTCCAGGCCGGCGGCAGCGTCGCTGTCAACGCCCGCGGTGCCCTCGGCTTGCTGATGGGGGTGGACGGCGCCAAGGCGTCGAACACCTTGGTCATCACCGGCAGGGCGCCGCAGTCGTCAGGACAAGCGCTGGCCTCGCTGCCGTCGCACAGACCGTCGCCGCAGGTCGTCTTCTCGCCGACGCAGGCGCCTTGCTTGCAGGTTTGGCCCTCGCTGCAGGGCGCCGCGGCCTCAAAACCGAAGCCGTCGCCGTGGCAGGTCGCGGGGCGATCGGCGTCGCAGAAGACCTCGCCAGGGATGCAGACCTGCGCCTCGCAGGCGCCCGCCTTGCAGCTGAAGCCGGCGGCGCAGGTCGTCACGGTCCACCCCTTGGCGTCGGCGTTGCAGCTGGCGACCTTGCCGCCGTCGCAGGCCACGACGCCTGGCACGCAGGTCAGCGCGACGCAGGCACCCGACTCACACGCCTTGCCGTCGCTGGCGCAGTCGCGGATCTGCTCGCGGTGGGTGCCCTTGCTGTTGCAGCGGGTCTGGATCGCGCCGTCGCAGCCGAAAGCGTTGGAGTCACAGGCCTTTGCGGCGCAACTTGCCACCTGCTTCTCGACGTGGCAGGCGTGGCCGGCGCCGCAAGGCTCGACATCGAAGCCGGAGCCGTCGGCCCGGCACGTGGCGAGGCCGCCGTCGGTGCAGACGGTGACGCCAGGCTGGCAAGCGTCGGGCACGCAGGTGCCGCCGGCGCAGCTGTGGCCGCTGGCGCAAGGCGTGGCAGGCAGCAGCGAGGTGCCGCGCGGGCTACAGACCGCCACCGAGCCGGGACTCCCCAGCTCTCCAAGGCAGATCGCGGTGTTGGGCTCGCAGATCTGCGGCAGGCAGGCGCCATCTTCGCAGACCGTGCTGGCGCCGCAGGCTGTGGGGCGCCATTGATTCTGGCTGCACGTCTCGATCGCCTGGAGGCCCTGACAGCGCAGCGCGCCCTCGGGGCAGCTCGCCGCCTTGCCCTGGAAGGCCGGATCGCCTCCCTTGCCGCCAGCGTCGCCGTCCGTGCCGGTGCACCCCGTCATGGCGAGCAACCCGGCGAGCGCGAGCCGCCAAGCGGTCCACCTGCCGGCTAGCGCCTCCCGCTGTGAGCGTCGCCCGCCCCCGTCGCCAAGTACGTGTCGCAGCCGCAGTGTCCCATTGCCGGTCGTCGCCATCGGATTCCTCCTCGCGTCTGTGGCTGAGCCTGGACCAATTACTTGCAGACTTCAAGCACTTCTTCCCCTGAAGTGGGGTCTCTCGGCCCCGCGCCTATTCGGCGTATCCGGCGGCAGGACCATAGCCGTGAGCGACGACCTGGCACGGCGCGGTGCACCGGACGATGTGCGGCCCGGCGCTGACCGCGACCCGCGCCGCGCCGAAGCCCGAGGCCTCCATCTGCGCGACGAGCTCAGGGCTCCCCTTCGGCTCGGCGACGAGCAGAATCGGCTGCAGCGCGATGGGGGGCCCGCCATCGACGCTGACCTTGGCGCCGAGCGGCGCGGCGATGGCGAGGTGATGGGTCGAAAAGGCCCCGCCCGGCGCCACCACCGGCCAAGTCTCAGTCCAGGCCGTGACCGGTCGCAGCGTGGCCATGGCTGGGTCGCCGTGGGCGGCGCTGCCAAGGCCTGTATCACCACGTCCGACCAGCAGCTGCGCCACGGCGATCTTGCCGGTCGCCACCACCATCAGATCCTGTCCGATCGGCAGATCGAGCGATTCGCCGCGATCGAGCAGCGTCGGCGGTCCGAGCGGTGGCACCGTCACGACCAGCGTGCCGTCGTCCGCGGCGACGACACGCAGCAGATCGGGCGCCTTGCCGCGGGCTGCGCTCCGCGCGACGACGTAGATCGACCCCCAGGCGGCGACAGGCCGCTGGGCGCTGCCGAGCGCGTCGCGGCAGCAAGGCGCCGGGCAGTCGGCGTGCTGGACGCAGGTGGCGCTGGTGCCGAGGCAAGCGCCGGCGCTGCCGGGCCCGGCGCCCAAGGCTTTCTGGCAGGTCCCGACCTTGGGCACCCGCGCGCCGCGGTGGCCGCTGAGCACCGAGATCGGGCCACTGCAGACGATGGTGGTGCCTGTCAGGTCGGCATCCGGCCCGGCCATGAGCACCAGCGCGGCGCCGGACGGTAGGATCGCAGCCCAGGCCGCTCCAGCGGCGATGGTCGGCACCTTGAGGCCAAGCGCGCCCTCGGGACTGGACTGGATCGCCCCCGCCGCCTGGATCTCGAGCTGGCAGGCCTCGCCGCGGTTCAGGATGGCGACGTACCCCTCGGCGCCGGCGCCATCGCTTGGCCAACCGACGACGAGGACTTCTTGCCCGGCGGCGGCGACAGGCGTGAGATCGAGCAGCGCGCCGTCGCTGCCGTCGTCGCTGCCGGCAGAGAGCAACGCCCGGCCGCCGCCACCCCACTGCATGGCGATGGGCGGCACCTGGCCGCTGCTGGTCGGCGACTGGGCGGGCAGCTTGTTCCAGGTCTGCAGCGACAGGGCGATCTCGCCGCCGAGCTGTGCCGTCCCGCTCGGCGTGTCGACGCTGAGGCCACCGACGACCACAGACGACAGCGCGGTCGCCGCCGGTGCGCCGACCGCCGCGCGACCGAGCAGGTGCAGCTTGGCCGGCGTCGCCGTCGGTGCCGGCGCTGGCTCGTCGCTGCCTTTGGCCAAGCGCGGCGGGTCGAATGCGCTGGCGGCGCAGCCGATGAGGTGGGCCACATCGGCCTCGCACGCGGCCTTGCAGGCGCCCTGGTGGCAGCGCTGCCCCGCGGCGCCACAGTCGACCCCGGCCTTGCTGTCGAAGCCTGTCGTGCTGCACGGCGCGGCCACATCGCCTAGACAGGCGCTGCTCATCGGCGAGCAGGGCAGGCAGCTGCCGTCGGCGCAGAGCTGGTCGACGGCGCACATCTTTATGACGTTGCTGGTCGCGCCGCCGGCGCAGGCCAAGACCGCCTTGGCGGTCGGTGTCCCGGGCAAGGGGGCGCCGCAGACACCGAGGCCGGCACTGCAGCTGCAGGCTCCCGCGAAGCATACTTGGTGGGCGGCGGCGCAATTGGCCGTGATGGTGTAGCCAGCGCCTTGGTCGTCGCAGGTCGCGACGAGGCCGCCCACACAGCGGGTGGCGCCGGGCGCGCAGGTCTTGCAGGCGGCGTTGACGCAGACCTCGAAGGCCGAGCAGGCCTGCTGGGACGTCCACTCGCCTTCAGCGCTGCAGACCTGCACCGCCGCAGCGCCGGGCGGCGCCTCCGGCTGACAACGCACGGTGTCTGGCAGGCAGGCCCGGCAGGCGCCGCCGAGGCAGATCGGCGCCGCGGCCGGGCAGGGCTTGGGTTGCCAGCTGCCGCCCGTGGCGAGGCAACGCTCCCGCTTGCCACCCTCGCAGCGGCCGCTGCCCGGCGCGCAGATCTGGCAGTGGCCGCCCTTGCAGGCGACGCCGGCCTGACAGGGCTCTAGCGACTCGGTGTCTTTGCCGCTCGCCGCGCAGACCGCAACCGCCGCCACAGCGCCGTCGCTGGAGCAGAAGATCTCGCCGGGGACGCAGAGCTGGCAGGCGCCGGCCTGGCACACCGGCTGAATCGGTGGGCAGGGCGCCGGCTGCCATGCGCCCGCGGCGTCGCAGCGCTCCCGCTGGCCCGCCTGGCAGCGGCTGGCGTTTGGGACGCAGGCGCGGCACGTACCGTCTTGGCAAGCCGGCAGCGTCGTCGGGCAGGGATCGGCGATCCACATCCCGTCGCCGCAGCGCTGCCGCCCGGCGCCCGAACAGCGGCGCGCGCCATCGACGCAGGTCGCGGCGTCCGCATCGGCGCCGCCTCTGGCGTCAGATGCGCCCCCGCCACCGAGATCGCCGCCGGCATCCGCGAACCCAGCCACCGACGTCTTGACCTTGACGGTCTCTGCCGAACAAGCGCCCAGGACCAAGCCGACCGCCCAAGCAGGCCAGCGGCCGCCAAGCGGCGACGGTTGGCGGCTCACGGCTGCTTGTAGACCGCGATCTTGTAGTTGGTGTAGTTGGTTCCACCGTAGCAGGGGCCCTTGGTCAGCTCGTCAGCCCCATTGCCGCCTGGGTTGACCGTGACCTGGCCGCCATTGCCGTTGGAGAGGCACTGACCGGCCGGGAAGCCGCCGCAACCACCGCCACAGATACCGTTGTTGCTGCCGTAGAATCCCGAGCTGTTGCTGCAAGGCCACATCTCTGCCTCGCATACGATAAAGTTCAATGCGCCGTTGCCATAGTATTGGCCGCCGCTCCACCAGGTGGCGTGGTTGGCGACCCCCGACATCCAGACGTCGACCCGCAGCGTATTGTTCTGGTCCCAAATCCGCAGCCGCATCTTCGTGGACTTGAGGCAATTGTCCATCGCGTTGGGCCCGACGTCGTTGCCGGCGGTGTTGATGAAGCCCATGCACTGGACCCAGTCCGCGGGCACCGTCTGATCGACGAAGTTGGAGGTGCCGACCAGCGTCTGGCCGGCCGGGTTGCAGTCGGTGCCCGACCCGTTGCTGCACATCTTGCCTATGATCTTGCTGCAGTCTCCGGCGCAGACGTCACCGTTCTGCGTGTTGCCGTCGTCGCAGATCTCTGTGCCGGCCTGCACGAAGCCGTCGCCGCAGACGGCGTTCTTGCACTTGTTGGTGCAGGCGTCGGTGTTGTCCATGTTGCCGTCGTCGCACTCCTCTTCTCCCGACTTGATGGAGTTGCCGCATGCGGGTTGGAACGCCAAGGTGCGCCAGTCGGCGCCGTCGCAGGTGACGAGGCGCGCCTTTTTGGTGTCCGAGAAGGTCATGCCCTTGGTGGCGAGGCTGCACGCCGGCAGCTGGCCTGGGTCAGTCGGCAGCACAAATGAGCCGGTCGCGTAGAGGGTGCCGGGCACGTTGACCGCGCCTTGCGACAGCACCGTGACCTGCACCTCGAAGCTCGACATTACGCCGTCGGTGCCGTTGTCGAGGTTGCACAGCGCCTTGTTGCCCGGCAGCTGCGGCACGCAGAAGCCCGTGTCCAGCACCTTCAGCGTCCACAGGCCTTTGGCCGACTTGCCGACGTACGCCCCGAGATCGCCTTCCTTGAGCTTGTTCTGCGTCGGGAACACCGCGACGAACGCCTTCTCGTTCAGGCCGCCGCAGGGGTCGCACAGCGTCATGCCCTTGACCTTGTCTTCCGGCGGCAGCAGGACCATGCGGACCTTGGAGAGATCGCTGTTCTGCACCTCGACGACGACGCTGATGCTCTGCACGGCGCCGGCCTCGATCACGTTGGCCAGGGCCGCCGCCTCGGCGCCTGAATTGTCCGGGATCGCGAGCGGCAGGTTGTTGGGCTTGGTGACCGTCTTGAATTCATTGGTCAGCAGGCCTCCCGTCAGGTCGCCGAGCTTGCCACCGGCGACGCCCATCGCCTTGCACTGCAGCGCGCCATCGGCGCCGACGCCGACCACCGCCTCGCCCGACTTGCAGGCGCCGCTGACTTTGGCGATGCCGGTCAGCTTGCTGCCGTCTCCGACGAAGCTCTGTCCGGTCACGGTCTGTGCGGTGATCGCCTGGCTGGTCAAGGACTTGGCGCTGACATCGCCTGAAAAGACGCCGTTCTTGGCCTTGACCGAGTGGCCGCCGAGGTCGAGGTCACCGTCGAAGGTGAGTTCGGCGCTGCTGACGCAGCCAGAGCACTGCAAGTCGGCGGCGACCGTCGCGGCATCGGCCCGTCGAGCGAATGGAGTGGCGTGCAACGCGACCCGCGGCAGCTCGGGCTCGGCGCCGACTCGCACACCGAGCCACGCGGCGGAGCTCAACGAGGCGGCGTCGATCGCCTTGGTGGCGCCGAGCGTGATAGCGACCGCGCCGCCCTTGACCTGGACGCCCACGAGCGCCTCCGACCAGAGCGGATCTTTCGTGCTGGCGTCGGCGTAGAGCGCCACCGTGAGGTCGTAGGCGCCATCGGCGGCGGGAGAGCCGCCGACGCTCCGCAGCGAACCCTCGAAGAGCAGGGTCTGTGGTGTGGCGCTGGCTGCGGTGACCCAGCCAAGCAGGGCCAACCCAAAAACAAAACTGGCAAACCGGTTGCTCGTGCGCGCCATGGTGCCGCCTCTCTCTTCAATGGCCGGGCAAGGTCCGACCGCCTCCGTGGCATGTTAGCAAAGACCCAGACGCCTTGCCATGACAATTGCCAAATTGTCAGCTCGGCGAACCGCGGCGGAGGGGCGATGTCGCTCTGGCGTAGATCGCGCGGCATCGAAGCGCTCCGACGCTCTTCGCGGCGCCGCCAGGTCGTGCCCTCGCCGCGGCGCAGCGCCATCGACGCCGCGCACCGCCATCGCCTCCATCGCGCGTTCGAACCGACGGCGCCTGCGGGGTTTACGCCGACCTTCCCGCAGCGGGGCGGGCATCGGCTCTGGGCGGCACCTCTTCGCAACCGAGCGGCGAGGTCGGGGCGCCTCGCCGCTGGTCCGGTGCGGCCTCGGCGCAGGAGTTCGCCGATGCTCCTGGCGCTTGAGACGCCACCATCGTTGAATTGCCGCGGCTCTGGTCATCCGTTTTTCGGGCCACGGCGCCCCCTCGCCGGACAGGTGTCGCCATCTGGCGATCCCCAACCAGGGCTGCGGCCAAATTCAGCGCCCACGGCGCCATAGCGCGAGCGTGTTTTGGGGCCAAGCTCAGATCTTGCCAATTCGCTTCAGGGTGGCGACGACGCTCCAGCCGAAGGCGAAGATGAGTGCAAAAACGCCGACCCAGAGCAGCTGCAGGGCGGTCCTTCGGCTCGGACGCAGGCCCGCCGCCGCCTTCAGCGCCGCCGGTAGCGGGGGGCCTCGGTGGCTCTTGCCGCCGCCTGCTGTATCGCCGACGTCCTCGCCAAAGGCCAGCGAGGGGGCAGGCCGCCGATGAGGCCGGCGATCGGTGTCGGCGGCCGCCAGCGCCAGCGGCGAACGCGCGACCACAGACAGCGTCGACGGCTCGAACGCCTCGACGCTCATCTTCTCCACGGGCGGCGTCGCGACGAGGCGCTCTGGCAGCGTGCCGTCGGGCGCCCTCTGCAGCAGAGACGTCACCGACGCGGCCAGCGCGGCCTCATCGAAGTCCGGCGCGAAGCGCTCGAGCCAGCCCTCAAGCGCGTCGGCGAGGTCGCCAGCAGAAGCGGTCCGCAGCGCGACCGGGCGCTCCAGCGACTGCGCCACGATCCGGCCGAGCTCGGGTCCGAGCTCTGGGACCAGCTCATCGACCAGCCGGATCGGCTCCTCACGCACGGCTCGCAAGATCGCGAACGGCGAGGTCATCTCGGGGCCGCGAAAAAGCGGCACCCCGGTCAGCAGCTCCCAGAGACAGATGCCGATGGCGAACACGTCGCTGCGGGCGTCAATCGGCTCGGCAGACGCCTGCTCTGGCGACATGTAGGCATATTTGCCCTTGATGATGCCCGCCATCGTCTGCTGAATGCGGGTCGCCACTTTGGCGACGCCGAAGTCGATGAGCTTGACCGCGCCCCGGCGGTCGATCAGGACGTTCTGCGGGCTCACGTCGCGGTGGACCACGCCCAGCAGCTGCCCTGTCTCATCTCGCATCGTATGCGCGTGGTGCAGCCCGCGAGCGACGCCAGCCATCACGAGCACAGCCAGCGCCGGAGGGACCCTTTCGCCCAAGGACTCAACAGCGCGCACGACGGCACCAAGGTCGATGCCGTCGACGTACTCCATGACGAAGAAGTAGACGCCCTCGTGGCAGCCGAGCTCGTAGGTGGCGGCGATGTTCTCGTGATGGAAACGCATCGCCAGTCCGGCCTCAGCGACCAGCATGTGGACGGCCGCCTGGTCCTCGCCGACGCCGGCATGCATGCGCTTGAGGGCGCAGAGTCGCTGACCGGCGCGCGTGCGGGCTGCGGCGAGAAAGACCTCCGCCATGCCGCCGCGACCGAGTGGGCGCAGCAGTTCATAGGGGCCGAAAGGTTGGGGGTAGGTAGAGGGGCTCATCGCGTCCCTGCCGCGCGTGGGCGGCGTCACGGGTCAGTAGGCGTCGAGTTCGTCGCCCTCGTCGTCTTCGTCGTCGTCGCGACCACCGGTCCGGTCGCCACCGCGGCTGCGATTGACGACCTCCGCCGCGGCGTCCGCGGCCACCTCTGCGGCGACACGCGTGGCGACTGCGGTCGCTTCGGCCAGTCGACCGACCATGCCGCTGACCAGCTTGTGGTGGCGCCGCAGGCCGGCCCGGAGCTCGCTGGCCTCGCCATCCTCGTCTTCCGGCGACGTGGCGTAGCCTGGGGCGCCGCCGGCAGGCGCCTTGCCCGGCATTGGCGTGCTTGCGGCAGGGACCGGCGCAGCCTGGCCCGAGGCGGCCGACGCCTGGCTGTTCGTCGTCGGGCCGTTGGTAGCCGCGCTGCTCGTCGTCGGGCTGCTCGTCGTCGGGCTGTTGGCCGCCGGACTGTTGGCCGCCGGGCTGTTCGCGCTAGGTGCGACGACGCCGCCGCCATGGCCTGGGTAGGTGCCGACGGCGGAGGAGCTAACGCTGCCCTGTGCAGCGGAGTTGGCGGCGCCAGCGGCTGCCCGGACCGCCTGCTCGGCCACGGCGCGCAGGCCACGGCGCATCTTTCCGCCGCCCTTGGCCTCAGGCTCCATCGGACCGGTCGCGACCGCCGTGACCGGCTCGGCCCGCACCTGGGCGCGCAACGTGCCGTCTTCGTTCGGCACAAAGCGCACTTGCATGCGCACCTCAAAGCTGACGCTGGTCAAGATCTTGGCTAACTCATCGCCAACGTTCAGGTTAGCGAGGAAGGTCCGCATCTCGCGGCCGACGACTGCGACCACTTCCGTCTTGGCGGCGTCGACCTGATCGACGGCGCGACCGACCAGCTCGCGCGGCACGACGGCGCCGACGAGGTTTCGCAGTCCCTCGTCGCTGTTGAGCATTCTCTGAACGCCGGCCTCCACAGCGCGGCGGGCAAAGGCCTCCAGACCGCGCTCGGGCCGGGCGTCAGCGGCCTCGCTCTTGTTGGCCTCCGGCTCCCGATGGGCTGCGCCGTCGCGTCGGTCGTGCTGGGTCATTGCGCCTCGGTGCTGGGGACCGGCGCCACTAGGCGCGTCACGCTAGGACAATCCGACGCAGGGGGCGCGTCAAGTGTCCGGCCGGAATGCGGCGCCGAGAACTCGCCTGACGGCGGCGATCGGCCCCGAGCCGACGATCACTTGGCGACTAGGTAGCGCACAGTCCGGGGCGACATCGTGAAGGTCACCTTGCCGTTCTCGACGCTTCCGGCGTCGAGGCCGCTGAGCGCATCGACCAGCTTGCTGCCGTCCGCCCAACCTACGCTGCTGACGTCGAGGCTGCCCTGCATGCCGCCGGCGCCGCGGTGGAGCAGCACCACCACGCGGTCTTCACCCGCCACTCTGGCAAACGCCAGGAGATCTGCTTGCTTCCAGAGCGGCTGGCCCCAGCTGCCCGTGCGGAGCGCCGGATGGGCGGCGCGCACCTGCCCAAGCTTCTTTAGGAACGCCAGCGTCGCGGCCTCGTGATCGCCGAGTTGCGTGCCGAATCGCATCATACGGCGGTTGTCGGGATCGCCGCCGCCGGGCATGCCAAACTCGTCGCCATAGTAAATGAGCGGGATGCCCGGAACGGCATAGAGCCAGGCGAAGGCGAGACGAAGCATCTCATAGGGCTGTGCATCGCTCGAGGGCCCGGGTGGGTTCTTCCAGCCTGCGGCGGCGTCGCTGACCATGTCCCAGATGCCGCAGCTGAGGGCGCCGGAGGCGAGGCTGTGAAAGCGGGCGATGTCGTGGTTGCCGAGGAAGGTCGACATCAGGGCGTCGCCGCCATAGATGGCGAAGTGGGCGCGCCAGGAGGCATCGAGGCCGTCGAGGCCCTTCCAACCTTTGGCAAAAGTTTCCAAGATTGCGTAGTTTCCGGCGAAGTCGAACTGGCCGTGCAGGCGCTTGGGCCCGACAAAGTTGGCGATCGCGCCGGCGTCGCCGGTGAAGGTCTCGCCGACCAACCAGAAGGAAAATCCAGTCAATTCGAACTCATCGCTGACGCGCTGCCGCAGGTCTTCGACAAAGCCCATCTCGATGTGCTTGACGGCGTCGACGCGGAAGCCATCGACGCCTGTGTCGTGCACCCAGCGCACGGCGGAGTCGAGCAGGGCGTAGCGCGCGGGGCCGTCGTGGTCGAAGTCAGCGAGGTAGTTGGTGAACCAGCACTCGACCGGCGCGACATCCCAGCCGATGTCGGCGCAGACCTTGGCCGGCTGGTGGAACCACCCGTCGTCCTTGTGAGCAGCGTACCAGGGCGACTCGGTGTGGACGTGGTTGGCGGTGAAGTCGAGCAAGACGCGGATCCCCTTGCCATGCGCCTTTTGGACCATCGCGCGCAGGTCGGCGAGGGTGCCAAAGCGCGGCTCGACCTGGTCGACCTTGACCGGCCAGTAGCCGTGGTAGCCGCTGTAGCTGACCGGCAGGGAGGGGATCTTCTTCGGGTCGAGTCCGCAACCGAGGGTGTCCGGGCGGCTTCCTGGCTCGGGCTGCGTCGGCTGTGCGACCGGCCAGGAGATCCAGATCGCGCCGACGCCAAGCGAGCTGAAGTAGCCGTCGTCGATGCGCTGGCCGATGCCGGCGAAGTCGCCGCCCTGCCAATTGACCGCCAGCGGCAAGTCGGGAAATGGCGCGTCGTTGGCCTTGTCGCCGTTGACGAAGCGGTCGGTCATCGCGAAGTACAGGATCGTGTCGCGCCAGTCCTGCGGCGCGTCGAAGGCGACCTTGAGTAGGTGGCTGTGCGCTCCGCAGCCGAGCCTGACGTCGTGGATGCCCTTGCCGAGGCCCTTTAGGTGGAGCGAGAGCTCCTCGCCCTGCACCTTCCAGGTCAGCGCGCCCGCTGGCGCCGGCTGCCAGTTGACCGTCAGCTGCAGGTCGGCGGTCGCGATCGGACCCTTGGTGACGGCAAAGGTGGCCTGGAAGGACTGCGTCGCCGCGTCTGAGCTCTGGCTCTTCAGCAGCAGCGGTCCAAGGCACGTCGGCACCACTACCTTGCTGTTCTGGCCGCCATAGCCATCGGGAGCGCCGTCAGGGTTGCTCGGGTCCTGGTACCACTTGCCGTCGGCGACGAACTTGTACTGGTAGGTGCCCGCTGACAGCGGCAAGGTGAGCTCGAAGACGCCGTCGCCATCGGGGTCCTCAAGCTCTGGCGCGTTGCCGAGCTGCCAGCCGTTCATGGTGCCCAGCAGCTTGACGCTGGTGGCGCCGGCTGGCGGCGTAAATGCAAAAGAGGTCAGGCCGCAGGCGTATGACTTGCACGCGCTCTCGGCGCTGGCACCGTCCTGCCCTGTGTCCGCGCTGGCGCCGTCGTTGGCGTCTTCGCCGGAAGCCACCTCGCCCTGGTCCTCGGCCACGGCGTCCGCTGCGTCTCCGCCACCGGCCATGGCGTCGCCGTCCGTCGCGCCGCCGGCGGTGTCTGTGTCGCTCGGCAGCGGGGCCGTCGCGTCGTCGGTGCTCGCGGTGTCGGCGCTGGCCGCGCCGCTGTCGGTCTCGCCGAAGCGGAAGCCGTCGTTTGCGGAGTCTGCCGGCGCGGTGTCCGACTCTGCGCCCGAGCCCTGCGGCGGCGGTGAGCAGCCGGCCGTAGCGCCCAGCGCCAGCAACGCGGCGACGGTCCGACTTCGCCAGCCCTGGCAGCAACCCTTCATGGCGACACCTCCAGCTTGCCGGGGCTCGTCGAGCGCACAAAGACCTGCCCGTCGCTCGCCACAGCCCAGCAGTCGCCACCGCAGGCCGCGACCTTGGCCTCAGCGGCAGGGGCGGCCTGGGCCTCGACCTTGGTCAGCGGCGCGCCGGCGCGGCGGACGGCTGTCGGCGCTTTGCCGACGCCGCGGAGCTGCCAGACGACGCCCTGCTGAAAGACCGAGCCTGCGGTGTGATCGAGCACGACCGTGCCTCCGCCGCCGTCGCTGACGCGCAGCACCCCGCCGTCAAAGACCTTCGTCTGGCCGTGGCCGTCGGTCGCGCCGCGTGCTGGGCCGCCGCCGAGGTCGACGCGGGCCCACAAGATCCCGGGGTCGTTGGCGAAGCTGTCGACACCGGCCACCTTGGCCGGAGCGAGCGTGTCGATCGTCGGTCGCAGCAGCGGCAAGACCGCGCCAGCGCGCAGATAGAGCGGCAGCTTGGCGAGCGGCGCCGCGACCGTGACGGTCTTACCCGTCTCACCGCCGTCTAGGACGCTGCCATCGAAGAAGTCGACCCAGCGTCCAGGAGGCACAAAGACTGGTCGCTCGGCGACCTGGGCGACGACTGGCGCCACCAGGAGGTGATCGCCGAAGAAGTGTTCGTCGCCGCCGCGCGCGATCACTTCGGCGCGCGCGGCGTGCTCGGGCAGCGACATCGCCAGCGAGCGGATCGGCCCGACGCCGCGGTACTCGTCGTGGGCGGCGCGAAGGTCGGTCCAGATGACGGGGAACAGCCTGGCATGCAAACGGATCAGCTCCCGCGACAGGCTGAGAGTCTCGGCGTCGAAGGCGCTGCCCGCCGCCGCCTTGTTGGTCACCGGCTTGCTGAGCCAAGGGTGGTGGTCGCTGCCGCCGCCGATCTGCAGGACCCCCGTGAGTGCGGTGTGCTGCAACCAGCGCAGGAACAGCTCTTTGGGCGCCCTGCCGTGGCGGTAGCCGCCGGTGTCGGCGCCGTACAGGGGCAGGCCCGACATGGGCAGCGAGATCGCCGCTGCCACCGACGCTGGTAGGCCGCCAGCGTGGCAGGTGCCGCCACTGTCGCACTCGCCGTGGGCGTGCCAAGAGGCGCAGAGGTCGCCCGGCCAGATCATCGACGTGTGGACCTGATCGCCGAGGGCGGAGCAGCGGGCCAGCAGGAAGCCGCCGCCCGTGAGGCCATTGAGCTTGGGCAGGCTGTCGGCGTAGGGGGCGTGATAGAGGAGTTGGAAGCGGCGGTGCAGCGTGCGCTCGTCCTCGCCGCTGGCGAAGAGCCAGGGGATGCGGACCCCGAGCAGGCCGACCACCACGTCCTCGCCGTAGTCGAGCTTGTAGCCTTCGATGCCGAGCGCTTCGTAGTTGCCGATCTGCTTGCGCAGGTACGCCGCGGCGTCTGGCTGGGTCAGGTCTAGCGGTGGGCCCCACTTGAGCAGCTTGGCGCCGGCGCCTGGGCCCTTGACGAACCAGCCCTTGGCCTTGGCCTCTGCGTGGTGCTTGCACACCGGCTTGGAGTCGTAGCCGGGGTCGAGGTAGGGCGTCGACCACAGGCCGAGGCGCAGGCCGTGGTCGTGTAGCGCCGCGATCATCGCTGGGGGATCGGGGAACATTCCAGGGTGAAAACCGAAGTCGTTGACGGCGCTGTCGTAGGGGCGGTCGATCCAGAAGCCTGAGAGCGCGAGATCGTGCTTGCGCACATCGGCCATGTCCTGCAGCACCTCGGCCTGGTCCTTGTTCTCGTTGCGCCAGAGCAGACCACCGACCGCCCAAGGCGCCGGCAGGGCAGGTCGCCCCGTCTGACGCCAGTATTGGCCGACAACGTCGAGGGGCCTCGCGGCGGCCAGCAGCCGCAGGTCGACCTGATGCCAGCCGATGGTGATCCGCAGCGCGTCGCTCTGACTGGCCGCGACGTCAAAGTCCATCGGCCGGTACGAGTGGACCAGAACGCCCCAGCCTCGACTCGACACCAGCAGCGGGATGCGGGTGTGGGCTTCGTTGCTGGTGCCGTCGAGGTTAAAATTGCCTTGGAGTTGTGTCGTCCGGCGTTTACCGCGGTGCAACGGTGTGTCGAAGAATTCGCCCAGGCCCTCAAAGCCCTCGTCGGCTGCGGCTTCGGCCTCGATCTGCAAGTAGACGACGCGGCCGCTGCCATCTGGGCTCGGCTGGTCCTTGTCCCAAGCGGCGGCGAGGCCCTCATCGGCCGGTCGGATCGTCAGCGCGTGGTGGTCGGCCTTGAGCGGCCGCTGCAGACGAAGCGACGGTCCCGGCTTGCCAGCCAGCAGCCCAGCGTCGGCGTCAAAGGTGGTGTCGAGGCGGTAGGATGCGCGCTCAGCGGCGTCGCCGGCCCCGGCACTGTCGATGGCGGGCGCCGGTTCTGGCGTCATCGCCGTCACCGTGGCCCAGCGTAGGCCGTCGGGCGCTGAGCTCGGCAGCAGCGACGGGTCGTGGTTGAACGTCGGGTCGAAGGTGTCGACGACGCCCACCCGCCAGCGATCGACCCGCAGCAGGGTCAGGGCAGTGGCGGCGCCTGCGCGGCGCAGGGTCAGGGTTCGCGCTGGGGCGTCGATGATCAGCTCGAAGGCGACGCTGCTCAGTGGATCGACGGCTTCCTGACTGTGGACGGCGGGGACGGCGCTCCGGCACGGACCGCCGCAGTCGCCCGTGGCGTCGGCCTGACCGGCGCCGGCACCAGCGTCATCCGCTGCAGGTTCGCCTGTGCAGGAGACGCCGCAGGCCACGGCCAAGAGCCAGAGCAGCGCGGCTTTTCCAGTGTAGCGCATGGCAACTCCTCGACGCCGCAGCGGCCACCCCCGCGCCCTTTCGGTGCACGCGGCGCCATAGCGTAGCGCAGTCGGCCTAGGCAGTGCATCATGGAGGTGGCAGACTCTCTCCCTTCGGCATGGCGAGATCAGCGAACAGGCTCTGGTCCTGCCTGGAATACCCGCACCTGAGTTGGGAATTGTACTCCCTGTTGTCTCCTGGAGCACGGGCCCAGAGTCGCAGTTTTCGTCAGCGGAGTATGAGCGTGACCGCACGAACTCAAGAAGATCTCGCCGCAGGCCCTCAAGAGGGGCCGACCGCGCAGCACAGGCGCCTCTTCGGAAAAAAACCGTCTAGTTCCAGATTTTTCGCCAGCGCCGCCGCCGACGTGCCCGCCGGGCTGGTGGTGTTTCTTGTCGCGCTGCCTCTCTGCCTTGGCATCGCGCAGGCCTCCAATGCCCCTCTGGTGTCCGGCATGATCGCTGGCGCCATCGGCGGCTTGGTCGTCGGAGCCTTGAGCGGCTCGCCGCTGAGCGTGAGCGGGCCGGCTGCGGGTCTCGCCGTGCTGGTCGCAGGAGGCATCCAGAATCTTGGATTTTCTGCGTTTTTGCTTGCGGTTGCCCTGGCTGGCGTGCTGCAGTTCTGCCTCGGCGCCGCCAAGCTCGGCGTCATCGCACACTACTTTCCGAACGCGGTCATCAAGGGCATGTTGGCTGCGATCGGAGTGCTCATTTTCCTCAAGCAGCTGCCCCACGCAGTTGGCTATGACAAGGATTATGAAGGGGACCTAACCTTCTATGAGCCTGACGGCCACAACACCTTCACCGCCATCATCGACGCCTTCGGTGCCTTCACCCCTGGCGCCGTCCTCGTGACGGTCTGCTGCGCGTTGCTCTACTGGGTCTGGCCGAAGCTGCAGCGCGGCGCGCTGAGGTTGATCCCGGTCCAGCTGATCGTCGTAGTCGGCGGTGGGCTCGCGGCGACGGCGCTGGCCCTGCTCAGGCCCGAGATTCGTCTCACGTCGGAGCACCTCGTGGCCTTGCCCGAGCTCGCCAACCTCCAACAGCTGCAGGCAGCGCTAGAAATGCCCGACTTCTCGAAGATCACCGACATCGCGGTGTGGAAGGTAGCGGCGACGCTGGCGCTGGTCGCCAGCATCGAGACGCTCCTCTCGCTGGAGGCCGTCGACCGGTTGGACCCTTGGCGGCGCATCTCGCCGCCCAACCGCGAGCTGATGGCGCAGGGCGTCGGCAACGTGATCTCAGGCCTAGTCGGCGGCGTGCCACTGACCTCGGTCATCGTGCGCAGCTCGGCCAACGTGCAGGGCGGCGCCCGCTCGCGACTCTCGACGCTGGTGCACGGCGCGTTGCTCGTCGCGAGCCTGGTCGCTGGCGCTTCGGTCCTCAACAGGGTGCCGCTGGCTGCGCTGGCGGTCGTCTTGATCGTGGTCGGTATAAAGCTCTCGCCGCCGAAGTTGTGGCGGTCGATGTGGAGCGCTGGGCCGACGCAATTCGTACCATTCGCCACCACCGTAGTGGCGATCGTCTTCTCCGACCTGCTCACCGGTACGCTGATCGGCCTGGGCGTGGGTGTCACCATGGCGATTCGCCAGCAGCAGGCCGGCGCGGTCGTCCAGGTCAGCGACGGCGATCGGGTCCTCATTCGGGTCCGCAAAGACCTCTCATTTCTCAACAAGGCGCAGCTCGCGGAGCTGCTGGCGGCGGTACCCGACGGCTGTCAGGTGCTGATCGATCGCCGCAACGCCGACCTCGTCGACGACGACATTGAAGAGCTCCTGCTCGAGTTCGAGCAAGGCGCAGCCGACCGCGGCATTAGCGTCCAGATCGACCTCTCGCCGCGTGACCTAGAGCGCCGCGCGGTGTTGATGAGCACCCACGCCTAGCCACTTCGACGTCTAGTTCCCGTGACGAGAGTCCCCCAGCGACGCGACAAGCGGGAGGAGTGTCCATGAACCAGCCGAAGGCGCCGGCTCGCCCGCCGATGTCACTCACCGCACGGATGATGCTGCAGAACAAGGCGTGGGCCCAGTCCCAGGTCGAGCGAGATCCTCGCTTCTTTGCGCGGTTGGCCGACCAGCAGGTGCCCAAGGTGCTGTGGATCGGCTGTTCGGACAGCCGCGTCGCTGCGGACACAATCACTGGCACCGACCCAGGCTCCATCTTCGTCCACCGCAACATCGCCAACGT
>SXGT01003963.1_pt1 | contig 28478 bp, 21 predicted proteins | sample 3176221 | NCBI WGS metagenome assembly SXGT01 (sample SAMN11356862, study PRJNA531348) | freshwater metagenome | isolation source: freshwater sample F1-120 | place: China: Fuxian Lake, Yuxi | collected 2017-12-25 | reverse complement strand
GTCGCCAACATGCCCGGCGCCGTTCCGGCCACCTCGACGCACGCCTTGACCAACGCAACGATGCCCTACGTGCGCGCCATCGCGAACCACGGTTGGCGCGAGGCACTGCGCAGCGACCCCTCGCTGGCGCTCGGTCTCAACACTCACGACGGAATGGTCACCAACGCCGCTGTGGGCACAGCGCACGGCCTCGACTCGATTGAACTGGCTGACGCCCTGGCCTGAGTTCGCCGGCGCGGGCCGACGGCCCGACTCTCGCTGAGATTCAGCCCGCGTTGTCATGCCGAGCGAGAGCTGCCCAGCGTCGCCGTCGTGGCCCCTCGCCCGGGCTCACGAGCCACACGTCACCGCGGCTCACGTCGAGCGGCGGTAGTGCTCCGCGAGTGCCGAGCAGCAAACGAGCGTCGACGGGCGGCACGTCGGCGATGACGAGTTCGCTGCGCGCGCGCCAGGCTTGCAGACTCGACCACGCGGAGTGCCACGCGGCCGGCGTGCCGAGAAAGGCGCGAGGCTGCAGCGCGACCATGTCAGAGGTGGCCGAGGAAACGGCGCTCATCAGGTCGGTTGTGATGTCGTACTGCGGGTCTTCCGCGTGCAGCATCGCTGCGACTCGGTCTGTGTGACGGCACACAATGGCGATATCGGTGGAGGGTGCGGGGTGCCAGGGTGCCGGTACGAGTTGCTGTGGCGCCTCGAGCGGTTCGCGCTCGCGAACGACCTGCACCAACCTTCCAGCCCACCATCCACGACCCGGCGGCGCGTCACGGTCGTAGGTGCCGCGCGCTCCTCCCAGCAGCACGTGCTGTTCGGCGTCAGCTGTGCGCAGCAGGAGGGTGCTGCTGAGTCGGGTGGCGAGTGCACCTCTCGTCGCGGCCGCCGGTGACAGAGACGCCGCAACAGCCCCACCGCTGTCGAGCACGGCCATCACCGCCTCATCCCAGAGGTCGAGCAGATCGGAAGCGGCATCGCGGGAACGAGCGACGAGCAGATCGAGATCGTCCATGAGCAGTACGACGCGCTCGGTCGAGTCGCGCAATGCGTCCAACGAAGCCCAGGCGTCGGGCAGCTCGCCTGAGACCACGACCGGCGTGAATCCCCCATCACGCCCCGAGCGTGCGATCGCCGCAAGCGCTGACGATTTACCGCTGCGTGGTGCGCCGACGACGGCGAGCGGGCCATCGCGATGCGGATTCCACCCCTCTCGGCTGCGCCGCTGCTCGTCCGGTCGATCTCCCAGTCCCAGCAAGAGCACGTCACCTCGGTCAGGCGAGTTGTCGCGCTCATCGTCAACCGTGGTGCCGACCTCGGGGTCGTCGTTGACGTGCTCCACCATCGAACGATCGACAGCGCGGGGCAACGGCGGCAACCACGGCGCGGGCGGCCGGTGCGCTGTCGACCACCGTTCGCGCACCTGATCGATGTCAGCGCTCGTGACAACGGCGACCTGCAGCGTGCACAATCCGACGGCCGACGCCTGAGTGGGCTGGCGACGCTCGGTCTCGACCTGCGTGAGCACGCCCACAGCAAGGGCTCGTCCGGGGCCTACCCCGATCAGTTCGGGCGCGGCACGACCGAGGAAACCTGCTGCCGACGGTTCAGTGACCCGAAACGAGACTCTGACTGGACAGTTTGCGGCGACCGCATCACGCACGGCGGTGCTCGGCGATTGCGTGCACACGACGAGGTGCACGCCGAGCGACCGTCCGCGTGCCGCGAGATCGGCGATGAGCGGTGCGAGCTCGGGGTGCGACTCGAGCATCGCCGCGTACTCGTCGATGAGCACGAGCAGACGCGGCATGACGTCGGGACACTCCCGCACATCACGCGCGCCGTGGTCGGCGAGTAGTCGTTCGCGTCGACGCACTTCTGCGCCGAGGCTCTGCAGAACACGCAGCGCTCCGGCGCCATCGAGATCGGTGACGACGCCTGCGCAGTGGGGAAGCTCCGTGAGCCCGGTGAAGGTCGCGCCACCCTTGAAGTCGACGAAGAGCAATTGCGCGCGCATGGGCGACGCGGCTGCCGCCCAGCCAAGCGCGAGGCTGCGCAACAGCTCGCTCTTGCCGCTGCCCGTTGTTCCACCGATGATCGCGTGCGGGCCACCATCGACAAGGTCGATCGCTACCACGCCGTGGGCATCGCGACCGACGGGTACGGCGAAGTGCTCGTACTCCCCCGCGATCGACGCCCACGACACATGAGTGGCAAGCTCATCGGTGCCGCGGCGCTCATCGCTGCCCGCACCGACGTCGTCGGCTGCTCCGTCGGCGGAGTCGTAGCGAGTTCGCACGTCGACGACACGGTCATGCTGTCGCACGCTCATTCGCGTCGCAGACTGCACGACCATCACGGTGCCCGCTTGCTCGTCGGGCGACATCGTCGTCGTTGCGGCATCATGCGCACCTCGACGATGCACGACGACGCCGCCGACAGAGCCCCAGCGCCGCGCGACTGCATCAGCCGCGAGCCCTCGACCGACGACGGTGACGGCTCCTTTCGGCACGAGCGCTGGCAGCTCAGGATTCACGGCGGCTCGCGCGAGGAGCGCCCTCAGTCGCTCTGCTGGTGCATCGTCGTCGAGAGGCATCGAGATGTCACTCGCCACAGCGCTGCGGTCTGGCGCCGTTCCGACGACAACGGACGCGCTGCGGTCGGACACCGCGCGGGTGTCGAGTGCTGCAGACAATGCCAGAGCCGCCTCCTCGCGGTGAACGGCCGTGATGGCTGCGTCGAAAGCCAGACATTCCCGATCGAACCTCGCGGCCTCGGCACGGCGATGCACTCGCGCTTGGCGGCGACCGTCAATCATCGTCGCAAGAGCGATGAGAGGGCTCAGTATCGCGAAGACCAGCACGAAGGGCGAGCGCATGATCGCCCCGATGGCCACAGCGCCCACCACCGGCGCGATGACAGCGATGAGGGGAAACGGCGTGCGGGCCGGCGGGCGGGGCGGAGTGGGTGCGGGTGGCAAGCGCGACATGACCTCAGCACAGCATCCGGTGAACGCCGCTTCGAGAACGCGACGGCGCACGGTGGATGCTCGCTCGTTGCTGCCCGTGGGGAGGAGCTGCGGCGACGCGAGTGAGCTAGCTCACGATGACGAACTGCTCGCCCATGTCAATGCGGGTTCCTCGCATGACGGCGTAGCGCCGCCCGGGCTCGCACGGACGAGGGGGCTCGCCAGGCTCCCGAATCACCGAGCCATTGCCGGAGTGCCGATCGCTGACCCAGAACACTCCGGCCTCTTGACCGAACTCAAGATGTGTCTTCGACACCGAACGACCCGGGTCGACGATCGTCACGAGGTGATCGACGACTTCACTCGGTTCGGGCCGGGGGTTGCGACCCGCGAGCCCTGAGCCGAGCACGGTGTAGCTCTCGCCCGTGCTGAACTGCAGCACGAATCGAGCTCCTCCCGTGCCGCGCGGCACGAGCCGCGTCTGCTCGATGTCGAGGTCGGTTGCAGTGGCAGCGAGAGGCGACTCCGGGGCGGGCGCCTCAGGAGCGGGTGCCTCAGGGCTGTGGGACACGGCCGCAGCCTGCGGTGACGGAGCGACGGTCTGCCGCTGCGGCTCCGGCGCTGGTTCTGGTTCTGGGTCTGGTTCTGGGTCTAGTTCCGGTTCAGGTTCTGGTTCTGGTTCTTGCGCGGCTTCCGGCACCGGCTCAGGCTCAGACTCAGACTCAGGCTCAGGGAGGCGCTCGATGACCCGCGTCTCAGCGACGAGCGCGTGCCCGCACTCCGCGCAGAAGGCATCGCCGGGCTGCGGAATCGTGCCGCACTGCTCGCACGCCGACTCCGCCTGGGGCACCGAATCGTGCGGCACTGACGACCAGTCGAAGGCTGGCGGTGCGGCCGGGCTGGCGGGCGAGATCGAGAGCGGAGCATCCACTGACCACGGCATCTCTGCGGGAGCCGCGGTCGGCAGCACCGGTCGCTGCACGGGGGGCGGCACGGCAGCCGTGACTGAACGCCCACACTCTCCGCAGAACATGGCGATGGGCGGCAAGGCGGCACCGCAGTGCTGGCACGTCATACGCGTCGACCCCCCGTCGTCGTTCGACTGCGTCGAGAATACCGCCGCAATGACGCGGTCGAGAGCGCGGCGGCCACCCGTTCACGCCTCGTCCGCCCCTCGCCGAAGGATGCTCGCACGAGGTCGGCAGCGTGCCAAACGCGGTCGGCCTCGGCTTCGGTGGGCTCTTCGGGCGCGTACACGGCGCGATCAGCGACGCGCGCGAGCACGAGCGCCTGTGGTCGATCGACCGCTCGAGCGATCTCGGTGCGGGTGCCCGACGGCGGCAGCGTCAGGCCGTGATCGAGAGCAGCATCCGTGACTTCGAGCCACCCGCCGACGATGCGCGCGGCAGGTTCGGCGGCGGTACGGCGTCGACGGCGGCGTCGGCGCTTAAGCGCGGCGATGACGAGCAACGGCGAGGCGGCGAGACCGAGCGCGAGTGCGATCCACCCCGCGACACCGAGCACGGCGAGCACCGCGGCCCAGAACGGGTCGAGGCGGTCATCGTCGGTCTGCTCCACCTCTGGCGGCGCGAGCTCTTCCGCCGGAGGGGGCTCTTCGACCGGCGGCGGTGCTGCGTTCTGCGGACGTGAGACCGGATTCGGCTCTTCGGGCTCGGCGGGGGGAATCTCCCGCTCTTCTGGCACGACATCCACGGGCACCCATCCGTCGCCAGCGATCGAGATCTCGACCCACGCGGTCAGATCTCGCCTCAGGAGCACCTGTTCGCCAGTGTTGTCTGCGGCGGCGGCGAGAGGACCGTACCCGAGCACGACCCTCGAAGGGAACCCGAGTTCTCGCGCCATGAGAGCAACTGCCGCGGCATATTGCTCAGCGTCGCCCACCATGGGCCGGTCGGTGACGAGAGCGTCGAGACGGTCGAGGGAATGACCCGAGCGACTCGGTGGTTCGTCGGGATCGACTCCGTGGCTGAGGTAGGCCTCGAGGCGCAAGGCAGCGAGCATGGCATCGAGCTGCGCGCCGGCACCGTCGACGCCAGCGATGGTGGTGGCGAGCCATTCTCCGAGCGCTTCGGGCATGACGTCGATGCCCGGAACCTCGGCATCGCCCGGCACTGCGGACCGGAAGGAACGGGGCTGCTCAGCATCGATGACAGCCGCTATGCGATATTCGAGCCCATCGGGCGCGCCGTTGACGAGCGCCGCCGCGCTCGTCGTGTCGTTGTAGACGAAGGCGTCGCGAAGGTCGGCGGCGTCCTCTCCGAGCACCACGAATTCGGCCAGGTCGCCTGCTGTCGGAAGCCAGACTCCCGTTCCGCGCTCCAGCGCGATCTCCAGCTGAACGCGTTCGCCGCTCGTGTCGGGAAGATCGCGAACGGTGGGTACACGCACGAACGTTCCGGAAGCTCCGTCGACACGGTCGCTCCCGACCGCGAACACGACACCGTCGTAACTGTCGAGAACGGCGAGGCGCAGTCTGACGCCGTCGACGTCGCCGCGGACGATGAGCGCCGGGTCGTCTGCCACCGCAGGGTCGAACGCCGCACGATACGCCGCGAGAGGACTCGGCTGAGCGAGCGGATCGAACGGCACGTCGACGATCGACCGCAGCACCGTGCGGTTCTCGACGGGGCCGCTCAGGCTGACGGCGGCAGCGCCGATGCCTCCCGCCACGAGCACGAGCGCGAGCGCTGTCGCGAGCGCTCGAGAACTGGCCCATCGGGAGTCGCCCGCTGCGGCGTCTCCCACCGCGAGGCGACGTCGGTGACGCCGCCACACGGCGAGCCAGAGCAGCACGACGATCGAGAACGCAATGGCCGTCGAGATGGGCAGCGCGCTCTGTTCTGGCCCTATCGCGATGACGAGCGGCAATACCGCAAGCGGCACGACCACGGCGAGTTCGCCTCGGCGAGCCCGCAGGGCGATCGACAGAGTGAGAAGCGGCCCCGCAAACAGCAGCACGAGCGCTGGCACGAGGAGCGCCTGGTACGAGCCAACAGGGAGATCGATGGAAAGGAGCTGTCGCCAGCCGACCACAACTCCGACCACGAGGTCGAGGAGTCCTTGCGGTTCGGGCAGAACGCCGTAGACCGTACGTGCGGGAACCGCGAGTGGCACGCCAATGATGACGAACGACGCGATCCCGCCGAGCACGAGTCCCCATGTGGGCCAGCGCAGCCACGCCGCGGCGATCGCCAGAGCGGCAGAGAGAGGAATGGCCACGGCGGCGAGAACGATGAAGGCGGCATCGCGATAGATGGGCCAGAGCATGACGGCGAGAATTGCCCACGCGAGCACAGTGAATGCCGTGCACCAGGCGATGACGCCGATCGGCGGTCGGGCCGCAGGGGTGGGTCGCATGGCGCGGCGACCTCCCCGCGCACGCCCCTCGGTCACCACGACTCCGCTCCCCTCATGGCGCGCCGGAGGTCGGCGAGTGAACCGATCGTCACGACGCTGAAGGCGCTGAGCCGACGCCGACCTGGAATGCGCCCCGGGTCGCACTGGATCGCCACGACCTCGACTCCGGGCGGGAATGATGCCGCTGCTGTGCGCAACCGTGCGGGAGTCACGCTCGACCCGACGACGAGGAAGGCGACTGAGACGCCGCGCGCAGCGTCTCCTGCAAGGCGGGCAACATCGAGAATGCCGAGTGCCGCAGGTCCGTGCTCGACGACGGCGAGATCGTCCAGTAGCCGCGCGGGTGTGAGCGTTGGCAACGACGTCAGCGCGACGACGGCGCGTTTCGCGAACTCGGGGGTCACCGCGCTCACGACCACGGCCACCTCTCGTGCATCACGAATCGCCCGGGCGCCCAAGCTGCCCGTGACGCTCACGGCGAGTTCGAACTCTTCGTCAGAGGAGAAGTCAATGCTCGCGATGCTCAGCGCGACGACCAAGTGACTGCGGCGCGTTTCGACGAACTGACGCACCATGAACGAACCGGTCTTGGCGGTGGACTTCCAATGGATGTGTCGGCGGTCGTCTCCCGGCACGTATTCCCGCAGGGCGTGAAACGCGAGATCACTGGGCGTGAGCTCGAGAGTCGGTTGACCCTCCAGGTCGCGCACGAGTCCGCTCGAGGTGGAGGGGATGTCGATAGTGCGAGGGTGCACAACGATGTCGAGCTCATCGGTCCAGTTGATCTCACGGCGCACGAGACCGATGGGATCAGCACGCACCGAACGAACAGGGCCGAGCGTGAGCCGACCGCGACGCTGGGTCGGAATGCTCACCTCGCGCGTGACACTCGCCCCCGCTGCGAGTCCAGGAACGGTGATCGGCATGACGGCCACACCGATCGGCAGGTCGACGACTTGCCCGAAGGAACGGCGTCGAGTGGGGTTGCCGATCTCCATGCGCGCTACTGCATCATCCCCGACAGCGACGCGCGTTGCCGGTGGCGCGAGCACGACGCTCAGTCGCGTGCGGCCTACGAGGTACAGGGCCGCCGCCATCGCGAGCGAGAGTGCCACATACCCGAGCACGATGAGTTCGACCCACCCCCACGCGTACCCGACGAGCAGCGAGATCGGTGCTACCGCCGCTACTGACCAGCCGAGTGGGGTGATGACCGCCGATGCCGACCCCGCGACGTCGGAGACAGCACCTCGCACGGCTCTGGCACCGCGAACGGCACCGACCACGACATCGGCCGTCCACCCTGTTCGCTCCCCGACGATGCGCGTGCGAGCAGTCGACACCGTCGTCGCGAGCGTCCCCTCCTCGGGCGCGCGTCGAGGCCCCCGAACGCCGGTCGCGTCGCGACCCGTCGGGGGTTGCCGAGTGGATGATCGGCTCGTCACACAGCGACCCGATCGCTCGGAGGCGCAGTCTCCACGAGTACTTGAGCGATCACGCTCGCGGCGGTGACTCCATCGAACTCCGACTCGGCGTCCAGCACGAGGCGGTGCGCGAGCACGGGCTCGGCGAGGGCCTTCACATCATCGGGCACGACATAGTGGCGGCCGTGCAGGGCGGCGAAGGAGCGAGCGCTACGAACCAGGGCGAGTGCGCCTCGCACGCTCGCGCCCAAGCGCACGTCGGGGTGCGATCTCGTCGCGTCGACGAGTCGAGCGACGTAGTCACTGATGACGGGGTCGATGTGCACGGTACGCGCCACGGCGATCATGTCGCGCACGACGTCCAACTCCACGACGGGCTCGAGCTCGGTCGCCCGCGCGCCCGTCACTCCCTCGAGAATGCGCAATGTGGCTTCGTGATCGGGGTAGCCGATCGCCGTCTTCAGCAAGAAGCGGTCGAGTTGCGCTTCGGGCAACCGGTAGGTGCCTGCCTGTTCAATGGGGTTCTGAGTCGCGATGACCAGGAAGGGCGCCTCGACGGGGTGGGTCGTGCCGTCGATCGTGACCTGCCCCTCCTCCATGACTTCGAGCAACGCCGATTGCGTCTTCGGGCTTGCTCGGTTGATCTCGTCGGCGAGCACGATCGTGGCGAAGACGGGTCCGCGGTGAAACTCGAAGTCGCCAGAGCGCTGGTCGTAGACCGTCATGCCGGTGATGTCGCCCGGCAGCAGATCGGGGGTGAACTGCACTCGAGAGCTGGTGCCCTTGACACTCTGGGCGAGCGCGCGCGCGAGTGACGTCTTGCCGGTGCCTGGCACGTCTTCGAGCAGCAAGTGGCCCTCACTCAGCAGGGCCGTGAGACTCAATCTGACGACGTAGGCCTTGCCGAGCACGACCTGCTCGACGTTCGCCACGATGCGATCGGCGATATCGGCGAACCAAGCGGCCTGTTCTGCGGTCATGGTCATGGGCGGTACTCCCGGGTGTAGGCGACGGAATCGACGGTGACGGTGACGACGAGGCGAGGGTCGTCCGGTGGTCCAGCGGTGACGGTGCAGGGCGAGACGGTCGGGTCACCCGCGACCTCGCCGCCAGTACACACGTGGTCGACCGCGTCATAGTTGCGTTGCTCGACAGGAGTCCACGAGATCTCCACGCTCCGATCGCTCGGCTGCTCTCCGAGCGCGACGAAGGTGGGCGCGATGTCGATGCGCACCGCGGTCGCCACGGGGAAGGGGGAAGACCACGCGCCGCAGAGTAACTGCTCGTACTGTCGGCACGCACGCACTTCGACCTGCACGGTTCGGCCGTAGTGGCTGGTTCCTGCCGTCAGTGCCACCGGCAGGGTCACAGCCTCCGATGCTCCGCCGTCCACACCGGAATCCGCTGCCCCGAGGAGTCGATACTCCACGAGGTCGGCGGGGTCACCGCCAGCCGTGGTGACATTCGTGAGGCGAGCATCCCATCGTCCCTCGCCATTGGGCTGAGGTGCCGTCGTCGAGACCGACGTCACGACCGTCGGGCGTGGCCGCGGAGTGGCCGTCACTTCGGCGCTTGCGGTGCAGCCCTGACCGTTGTGGGCGTAGACCACGACCGAGTAGGTGGTGTTCTCGCTGAGCCCTGGGACGACGGCCGACGTCGTGGACGCGGGGAACGAGTCGGTTCCTGCTGGCGGGTTGAGCACGGGAGAGCCCGACTCGACGCCCGTCACGGTGCAGCTCGGCGCGCTGCCAGAACTGGATACCCACAGGAAGTAGTTCTGTACCGCGCGACCATTGCCCGCAAATGCACCGGACCAGTCGACACTCACCGAATGATCAGAGCCAGACTCACTCGTCGAACCGACCGCGGTGGGAGATGCGAGCGCGAGGGGTGCACCTGCCGGAGTGCCGCTCGTGGTCGCGGTATTCCACGAGGTCAACGACTCGAGAGAGTCATTGCGCGGACTCACCCCGACGGCATACGAGGTGCCATTCGACAGGGCTCCGGCATCGGTGACCGAGAGCCAGTACTGCGTGCCGACCGGATCCTCGGGCGACGCAGTGAAAGTGCGCGTCACCGACCCCACGGTGACGCGGTAGCTGCGAATGGGCGTCGCGGCCGCATCCTGGCTCGGCTTCGTCCATCCGATACGCAAGCCATGGTCGAGCGGGGTGACGCCCGTGATCGCCGGTGCGGGCGGCACGAGATCGGACCACACGGCGTCAGCGAGCGACGTTGACGCCGACGGACCCTGCGCGTTGACAGCGACGACGGAGACGCGAACCCGGTTGTCGGGTCCATTGCCGGGGGTCGGCACCGTGCAGGGTGATCCTGAGCACGTCGTGACCGTCGACGTGCCGTCGGACACGCGCGTGACAGTCGCCTCGAACCGCTCGATGGGAGCGTTGTTCGAGGCGCCGGGTGCCCAGGCGACGGTCACGCTGCGGTTGCCGAACGACTGCACCCGGAGATTCGTGACGGGATCGGGCACGTCTTGCACTGAGATGCGAATCGAGCCCCACACGAGTCGTTCGGGATCACCGGTGGCATCGGCCACTTGGTACTCGAGGTTGGTGTCGACGGGTGCCGCATTTTGGGCGATCGTCGCGAGGAGCGTCTGACCGTCCGAGCTCGGAACGATGCTCACTCCCGCCGGCAACGAGCCACTCTCGAGCCCGCGCACCGCCACGACCCGCAGCGGCTGCCCCGGGAATGGATTCGTCGCTTGATCGTTGTCGAGCACGCGCACGGTGGTGGTCTCTCCGCGGGGGGCGATGATGGCATCTGGCGCTGGTCTCGCGAGTGGTCGCGTCGACGGCACGACGGTCACTCCGATTCGGCCTGACGTGCCCTCGGCCGCGTCATCGCGAACGCTCAATGACACGCCGGTCGTCGTTCCGTGCGGCGTACCTGCGGGCACACGAATGCGGAGCGACTGCCCACTGAGCGAGACGTCGAGATTGGCCGGAGGTGCCCCCAGCACCGCGAACGCGAGCTCGTTCACGTCGTCGGGATACGGATACGCCGTCACTCGCACGAGGTCGAGAAGCTGCTCTTGGCCCGGCTCGAGTTCGAGCGCTGCCCCGATGAGCACGGGGGGCTGGTTCTCGCGGGGAGTCACCGTGATGGGCAAGACGATGGTGGCCGCCCGACCCTCAGGGTCTTCCACCTCGAAGGTGATCGTGGCGAGACCGAAATACAAGTCTGCGGAGGTGAAGCGCAGCGTGTCGTCGTCGACCACTAGCGGTGCCCCGTTCGACTGTGTCGCCGTCACGGTGGCACGGTCGGTGAGACGCACCGGCTCGCCCCCCACCGCGAGAACGTAGTCGTTGATATCGATCTCCACCGTCTCTTCGCTGATGACCTCGATGCGCGCGGCACGGCGGTCGAGCTGAGGGAGAGCATCGTCGGTTCCCGGAACCCAAATGAAGGCGGTGGAACGCACATCCGGATCGTCAGGGTGCGCGACTTGGAAGGGGATGATCTGCCGCTGCTCCCCCACCGTCACTCGAATGCGCCGATCAGAGAGCACGACGGCCCCTGACTCGTAGCCGGGTACGAGTTCGAGCCCGAGCTCTGCTACGTCCCCTTCGGAGAAGAACACGCGTGCGAGCACGTCGACGTCGACCTGGTCTCGATCGAGGATGTCGGTGAGCGAGAGCACGGTGTCTCGAGCAACGGGAGCGGTGAGCGGAGCATCCGGGCGCACCGTGACAGTGATGAAGGCTTGCGACGAGCCAGCGAAGTCGTTCTCGATCGTGTACACGAGCCCGTACTGGCCGGAGGTCGTCGGTGGAGTGACGCGCACGTATTGGCCGTCGACGACCTCGGCATCGAGCTCGACACCGTTCACCTCGACGCCCGTGACCGTCAGTGCCGAGCCCTCGGGATCGGTGTCGTTGTCGAGCACCGGAACGAGCACGGTGAAGCCGGGTCTCACGAGCACCTGATCGTCGTTGGCTACGGGGTTGCGTGCTCCGTCGAGTCGCGGGCTGATGCCCACTCGAATGGTGCCCGATGCCCGGGATCCGAGGGCATCGACAACCGTGTAGCGGAACTCGTCGGTGCCTGAGGAGTACTCGCCCGCCTCGTAATCGAGGTAGTCGAGGCCCGTATCGACCACGGCCCCCTTCTGCGGACTCGTCTCTTGGCCGATGACCTGCACCGAGTCGCCGTCGGGATCCATGCCGTCGACGGGGATGCGGATGCGTACGGTGTCGCCCGCGATCACGCGAGAGGTCACGGTGCGCGGAATGGGCGACTGGTTGGTTGCTTCGTTGACCTCGCGCACACTGATGCGCACGGTCGCTTGTGCCCGTTGTTCACCGAGAGGACCGAGCACCTCGTAGACAGCGGTGAAGTCGCCCGGTTGATCGGGGGCGAGGTACCGCAGTTGATCGCCCGCGACGAAGAGCAGGCCCGACTCGCCGGTGAGCCCTTGCACGAGGTCGCGCGAGAGCGTGATGGGCTCATCGTCGGGATGCTCGTCGTTCGCGAGCACCGGAATACTCACAGCGTCTCCGACGCGGACGGTGACCGCGTCATCGTTCGCGACGGGAGGCTGCAGTCGCTCGGGACGAGGGATCTCGATGACCGTGATTGATCCCGTCGTCTGCGCTGCTCCATTGCTGATGCGGTACTGCACGATCGCGGGAGCATCGAGCGGTCGAGTGAGGGTGATGCGAATGTCGCGCTGTTCGAGCACTTCGGCGCGGATGCCGCTCGTCGGCGGCACGCCGACGATGCCGGTCACGACGAGCACCCCACCGGCCGGATCGATGTCGGCCGTGGCCACAGCAACGGTGGCATTGCTCAGGGTGCGCACGAAGGCCGTCTTGGGCACAGCGATCGGTGCCGCACCGGCGGCGGGCGGGGCCGCCACATCGACCCTGATGATTCCGGTGGCGGTGGTGGCACCGTCCGTCACGACGTACTCGAGGTAGTGAGTGCGAACCTCGTCACTCTCGAATCGGAAGATGCCGCGGTCGAGGTCGGCGGTGATCGTGGCCCCGCTCTTCTCCGGCACGGCTGACAGCCGAATCGTGCCTGAGCCGCCTCGCACGTGCTGCAGGGGTTCGACCCGAAGCTCTTGGCCCGCGTACGCAAGCACGACGAAGGGTTCGGCAATGATCGGCGTTTGGCCAGCCGGTCTCACCGTCACGGCGAGCGTGCCGGATCCACTCGCGGTTCCGTCGGTGACCGTGAGAGCGACGTTGCGCAATTCGCCGACTCCACCTGCCTCGGAGAACGTCACCCGACCGTCAGGACGGAATGTCACCCGATCGGGCTCGGCGACGCTCGCCGATTCGAGATAGAGCGGGTCGCCATCGGGATCGATCCAGTCGCCGAGCACCGCCGCCGTCGCCGTGCCGCCCTCGGCGACGGTGGTCTTGCTCGTGCGCGCTTGCGCGGGAGGGCCGTTCTCACCTGGCTGGCGCACCGTGACCGTGACACGCGCGCTATCGGCGCCGCCACGCCCATCGGTGATCGTGTAGGTGAACGCGACGACACCGGTGACCCCCGGCTCAAGGGTCAGCTGCAACTGCTGCCCCTCGCTGATGAGATCGAGCCTGCCCTGCGAGGGATCAAGCGTGTCGAACGCGCTGATCACGAGCACGTCGCCATTCGGGTCGGTGTCGTTGAGCAGCACCGGCAGCACTGTCGATCGGCCGGGTCTGGCCCCGAACTCGTCGTCGACAGCGATGGGCGGAACCTGCGTGCGTTCGACCTCGGGCGGAGTGTCGAGGTCGTCGAGCTGTTCTTCTCGCTCGTCGTCGTCCTCGCGAATGAGGTCGTCCCAGTTGTCGATGAGTCGGCCATCACCCTGCACGTCCCAGGCAGCGCCTTGACGACGGTCGTTGAGCACGATTCTGTCGTCGCGCACCGCCAAAGACAGATCGGCCGTGGACGGCACCGACGCGAGCGGGAGAAGTGTGACGTCGCCGCCGCACCTCCTCCACGCGACCCCATCGGTCCATGCGGCGAAGGCGCAGTCTCCCAGCTCGACGGGCGCGGCCGGGGCTCCTTGCCGGTCGTCGAGCAGCACCGAGACCGCGCCGCTCGCCAGGTCGACCTCGAGAAGGCCTCCTCGATGTGCAATCAGCACGCGTTCGCTGTCATCGCTCGCGTGTGCGAGTCGTGCTGCTCCGGCAGGCTCGATGAACTCCGAGAGGTCGATCACGCCTGCCTCGCCGTGGAGCGCGCGCTCATCCGCATCGAGCACCGCCCATGCTCCGCCGGCCGAGGAGATCTGCACGTTCGCGTCGTCGGCGACATCGATCGTCCAGGTCGACTGGACACGGTCGGGGCGTTCCGGGTCGATGCGATAGACCTCGCCGAGTGCCGGTGATACTGCGAGCACTCCTGATCGAGGGGTCGACGTGATGACCGAGTCTGTGCCGAGCTGCAAGAGTGGTGCCGCGCTCGGGTCGAAGTCACCCAACAGAGCGCGAGGCGTGATCCAGGTCTCACCCGTGCCGCCACTGTGCACCACGACCGTGTCATTCGCGAGCAGCACCGTCGGCTGCTCGGGGGGAAGCGGCACCGATTCGACAATCTCAGAGCGGGCGGCATCCACGATCTCGGCGGTGGCGTTGGCACCGTCGACCACGATGACGTCGCCGGCCGACTGCACCATGGTGAGTTGCGCCGCGGCGCTCGGGATGACCGAGTCGAGCGCCCCGATCTGCAGGTTGGCTCTGCCCACCGCTTGGCGTTCAGCGTTCACGATCCAGACAGCGCCGTCGTTGAGGTCGAGTCGCGTGGACTCGAAGCCGGTGGAGATGATCGCGAGCGTCGCCACGAGCGCCGTGACGACTCCGCCCGAGATCGCGGTGATCATCCCCGGTCGACGCGCGGAGGTCATCCCGCGGAATCGTGGTCGAGCCATCAGAGCGTCACAGTTCCGGCACCTCGGCGCACTTCTCGTCGCTCGGCGAACCGAGTCGTCCCTCTCGAGCCACGCGCACGGTGACACACACTCGTTCGCCCGGGGCCGCCGCGACCGCGAACTCAGCGCCCCGCTGGAAGGCTTCGGCACCCCCGTTCACTTGCACTTGGTAGGTATCACCATCGGCGATGCCGGGATCGTTCCACGAGAACACGACAGTCGTGCCGTCGAGCGCGGCCTCGACATCCCGCACCGTTGGCAGCTCACGATCGCCGCCCTCGATAGCGAGCAATGTCGCGGTCGCGCCGATCGCGATGACGGCGAGCGAGACGGCGAGCAACGCTCCGGCAACGTATCGGGTTCGACGGGCCGTGCGGCGCGTGGCTGTTCCCACGACTTCGTGACCCGTGTCGGGGGCAGCTGCCACGACAGCACCGCGCCGACGGCGCCGACGATCGGTGCTCGACCCGGGTGCACGAGGAGCGACGGCGCGCACGATCGTGCGATCACCAGGATCACCGATCGTGGCAAGCGCCCAGTCGTCCATGGCGACATCGGCTTGAGTGGCGACGAGCCCCAGCTCGGCTTCGACGCGCTGGAGGTCGCGGACGAGCTCGAGCACCGACTGCTGCCGCTTGCTGGGGTCTCGGCTCATCGCCTTGCGGAGCAGCGCTTCGAGCGAGGCGGGAACGTCTGCTCGACCGATCGACGGCACTTTCGCACGGGCGATGCGGGCGATGAGTTCGTCGGAGTTGTTGCTGCCATCGAGCACTTCGAACGGCGATCGACCGGCGAGCAGGGTGTAGAGGGTCGCCGCAAGCGACCACACTTCGCTCGGCACCGATCCCGTCGATTCGTCGAGCAGCACTTCCGGTGCCGACCAAGGAATGGACATGCCCACCGATTCGGTGCTGCTCGAGGCGTTGAGCGAACTGGCGATGCCGAAGTCGCTCAGCACAGGGTGTCCGTAGGCGGTCATGAGAATGTTCGACGGCTTGACGTCGCGATGGAGCACGCCGCTGCGGTGCGCTGTCTCAATGGCGCTGCCGATCTTCACGCCAATCGACAGCACGTCGGCCACGGGAATGCGCTCGGCCCGGTAGCGCGCCGAGAGCTGCGAGGAACACAGCTCCATCACGAGATACGGCCGGCCGTCGGCAGAGATGCTCGCCTGATAGACGGTGAGGATTCCCGGGTGCGAAGAGAGCTGCGCCATGAGGTTCGCCTCGACCTGAAACATCTGACGAACGTGCTCGGTGACCACATCGGCCAGCATGACCTTGACGGCAACTTGGCGTCGCGGCATGTTCTGCTCGTAGAGGAAGACGTCGGCGAAACCGCCCGAGCCGAGCAGTCGCACGTGACTGAAGCCGGGCAGGATGGGAGGCTCTGACGGCCGCCTGCGCGCCATGACTCCCCCCTCCTGCACTCTGGGCTCTGTCGTGGACCGTCGAGACGACCATGGAGCCGACCGCACCTTGCGGTTCACTCAGTGTAGAGAGAACAGAGAGCAGTGCGCGGGTGGCGCACCTGGGGCGTTCAGGCCTTCGGCGCCCGCACCACATCGATGACGATGACGGTAATGTTGTCGCGTCCGCCCTGCGCGAGAGCGGCATCCACCAGGGCATTCGCCGTCTCGCGCGCACTCAACCGCGCTGCGAGGTGCAGCCGTAGCCGCTCGAGCGGAACTTCCTTGGTCAGGCCGTCGCTGCACAGCAGCAGCCGCATGCCGGCTTCGAGGGGCAACTGGGTGAGGTCGACATCGGGCTCGAGCGAGAAACCCACGGCGCGCGTGATGACGTTCGACTCGGGGTGATGCTCGGCCTGCTCGGCCGTGAGCTGCCCTGCATCGACCATTTCTTGCACGATGGAGTGGTCGGTCGTCACCTGGCTGAGTTCGTTGCCGATAAAGCGATAGACCCGAGAGTCGCCGACGTTGAACACCGTGAGCACCGGCCGGTCGTGATCGAGCGACAGCGAGACTCCGGTGACGGTCGTACCGACACCGTGCTCACCCTCATCGAGCTTGTGAATATCCCAGGTCGCTCGACTCAGCGCCTCGAGAATGGCACCAGGCTCGACGAAGTCGCCATCGACGGCGCCTTGCAGTCGGCGCACGACAGCATCGCTCGCGCGATCGCCGTGCGAGTGGCCGCCCATGCCATCGGCCACCGCGAAGAGCGGCACATCGGCGAGGTAGCTGTCTTCGTTGGCAGCGCGTCGATACCCCGTGTGGGTCACGCCGTGCCATGACAGCTCGACGACGTCACCTCGGTCGGGCAGCGCGACGATGTGCCGAACGCTGCTGCGGCCGAGGGCGGTCACGAGGTCTCCGGTAGATCAGGGGTGGGCGGTAGGGCGTGGTCAAGCGGGGTGTCACACGGTCGTGCGTGGTGCGCTGGCTGCCGACTCGTCGACCGCGAGGAACTCGAGTTCGACACCCTCGCCGAGCACGACGACCGCGTCAGGCAAGAGGGCACAGGATTCACCGGGACGCAGACGCGACGTCGACCCCGATGACCAGTGTACGACGACGCCGTTCGTCGAACCGAGATCAGAGACCACGAGGGTGTCACCGAGCTGCTCGATGCGCACATGACGCCCGGAAACATCGGCTCGGTCTGCAGGGATCACGATGCGTCGCGGCGGTGGATGCTCCGGCACGCGCTGCGCAGCGGGCCGACGCCCGACGACGACCGGCACATCAAGTGGCACGACGGCAGCCGTGCCGCGCACGCGCACCGACCAGGCGGCAGCCGTCGAGCTCGAGGTCGGCGGCGCCGACAGCGCCGAGGATGACGACCGCACGCTTGACGCTCGTGCGGTCGGCGCCGCCTGGCGAGCGGGAGCGACGGGAAGTTGCACTGACGCGAGCTCACGACGGGGCGCGGAAGGCTCGATGAGGCGCACGACCGTCAGCTCGGCGTCGGGGTCTTCTGCGTCGTCGCGCTCTGGGGCAGCGGCGCCCGGCGGGCGCGGCACGAGCACGGTCTGCTCGAGATCCCCGGCAAGCTCGTCGCGAGCGTCAGCCGCCTGCTCCCGATCCATCCGAGGCTCGGTCATCCGAGGAAGGACATCACATGCTTGAGCCGCGTGTAGTCCTCGAAGCCGTAGTGCGAGAGGTCTTTGCCGTAGCCCGAGTGACGGAACCCGCCGTGCGGCATATCGCTCACGAAGGGAATGTGCGTATTGATCCAGACGCAGCCGAAGTCGAGGTCGCGACTGAAGCGCATCGCGCGAGCGTGATCGCTCGTCCACACCGACGAGGCGAGGGCGTATCGCACGCCGTTCGCGAGCGCGAGGGCTTCTTCCTCGGTCGAGAACGACTGCACGGTGAGCACCGGGCCGAAGATCTCCTCCTGCACAGCCTCGTCGTCTTGCCGCAGCCCGGTGACGATCGTCGCTTCGTAGAAGTACCCGACATCGCCCTGTCGACGACCCCCCGCGACGATCGTGGCGTGGTCAGGCAGCCTGTCGACGATTCCCGAAACGCGCTCCAGCTGGTGCGCGTTGTTGAGGGGACCGTAGAGGATGCCCTCCTCGCGCGGCCCACCCGTGCGACCGTGCGTGCGCGCGCGCTCGACGAGCGCCGCGACGACCTCGTCGTGCACCGACTCGTGCACGATGACGCGCGTCGCCGCCGTGCAGTCCTGCCCGGCATTGAAGTAGGCCGCGAGCACGAGGCCTTCGGCCACCGCAACCGGGTCAGCGTCGGGGAAGACGATGGCTGGTGCCTTGCCGCCAAGCTCGAGATGCACGCGCTTGAGATCGCTCGCGGCCGCCTTCGCGACCTCCATGCCGGCGCGCACCGAGCCCGTGATGGCAACCATCTGCGGCGTGGGGTGCTGCAGCAGCGCCGCACCCGTTGATCGATCCCCCAGGACGACGTTGAGCACCCCCGGCGGCAGGATGCCCGCGGCGAGTTCGCCGAGGCGCACCGTCGACAGCGGAGTCGTGTCGCTGGGCTTGAGCACGACCGTGTTGCCCGCGGCGATCGCCGGCGCGATCTTCCAGATCGCCATGTTCAGCGGGTAGTTCCAGGGCGTCACTTGCCCGATGACGCCGATGGGCTCGCGTCGCACGAACGAGGTGTGTCCCTCGAGGTACTCTCCCGCCGACCGTCCATCGAGATCACGGGCCGCCCCCGCGAAGAAGCGCAATTGATCGACTGATTGATCGATCTCGTCGGCGACGAGCGTCGCACGGGGCTTGCCGGTGTCGAGCGACTCGAGGTCGGCGAACTCTTCGGCGTGCGCCTCCAGGGCGTCGGCGAGGCGGAAGAGTGCGAGCTGGCGCACCGCGGGCGTCGCGCGCCCCCAACCCCGGAAGGCTTCATTGGCCGCGGCGTACGCCGCGTCGATCTCAGCAGAGGTGCTGACGGGCGACTGGCCGTAGACCTCTTCGGTGACCGGATCGATGAGGTCGAGGTGCTCGTCGGCCGAGCTCTCGACCGATTCGCCGGCGATGACGTTGCGGAGGACGCGTGCGCTCATGCCGCCACTGTAGCGCGGGGCTCGGAGAGCATCCAGCGGTCTGCGACGGATTCCGTCGCTAATTGCCCTTCACTTCTGCGGATTCACTTGATTGAGGCCGCTGACACTGACAGAATCGCCCCATGACACCCCGGGGCAAGCCGATGCACCTCGATGACGTCTCGAAGGCGATCATCGAGCAGCTGCAGACCGACGGCCGGCGCTCGTACGCCGAGATCGGCAAAGCAGTGGGGCTGAGCGAAGCCGCAGTGCGGCAGCGCGTGCAGAAGCTCACAGACTCAGGCGTCATGCAAGTCGTGGCGGTGACCGACCCCATGCAGCTCGGCTTCTATCGACAGGCCATGATCGGGGTGCGCGTCACGGGTGACACCACCCACGTTGCTGACGCACTGAGCCGCATCTCATCGGTCGACTACGTCGTGCTCACCGCCGGCAGCTTCGACATTCTCGCCGAGGTGGTGTGCGAGAACGACGACGACCTCATCGACCTGCTCAACAAGCAGATTCGAGGCATCGAGGGCGTGCAATCGACCGAAACCTTCGTCTATCTGCGACTGCAGAAGCAGTTCTACAACTGGGGAACCCGATGAGCATCTTCCGCAAGAAGACCACTGAGAACACCACCGACACGCATCACGCACACGACACGAGAGAGCACAGAGCCATGAGTATCGACACCTCCATCGCACCCGCCGGAACCGCCCTCGACGACGCGGCCGAGGCTGACCTGCAGGCGAAGGCACGCGACCACCTCTGGATGCACTTCGCTCGTCAATCGGGCATGGAAGAGGGCAAGGGTGTGCCCATCATCGTGCGCGGCGAAGGTCACCACATCTACGACTCGCACGGCAACAAGTACATCGACGGCCTCTCCGGCCTGTTCGTGGTGCAGCTCGGCCACGGCCGCGAGCGTCTGGCTGAGGCCGCGCGCAAGCAGGCCGAAGAGCTCGCCTTCTTCCCGCTGTGGTCGTACGCACACCCGACGGCGATCGAACTCGCCGACAAGCTCGCTGACTACGCACCGGGCGACCTGAACCGCGTCTTCTTCACCACGGGAGGCGGCGAAGCCGTCGAGTCTGCCTGGAAGCTCGCGAAGCAGTACTTCAAGCTCACGGGCAAGCCCATGAAGCACAAGGTCATCTCGCGCGCGATCGCGTACCACGGCACGCCGCAGGGCGCCCTCGCCATCACGGGCATTCCCGGTATGAAAGAAATGTTCGAGCCGCTGACGCCCGGCGGCTTCCGCGTGCCGAACACCAACTACTACCGCGCCGAAGAGATGGGCTTCCATGGCTCGCTCGAAGAGTTCGGCCAGTGGGCCGCCAACCGCATCGAAGAAGCGATCCTGTTCGAGGGGCCAGACACCGTGGCGGCCGTCTTCCTCGAACCCGTGCAGAACTCGGGCGGCTGCTTCCCGCCGCCCCCCGGCTACTTCCAGCGGGTGCGCGAGATCTGCAACCAGTACGACGTGCTGCTCGTGAGCGACGAAGTCATCTGCGCCTACGGCCGCATCGGCGAAATGTTCGCGTGCACGGCCCTCGGCTACGTGCCCGACATCATCACCTCGGCGAAGGGGCTCACGAGCGGATACTCGCCGCTCGGAGCCATGATCGTGAGCGACCGCCTCTACGAGCCCTTCAAGCACGGGCAGACCGCCTTCTACCACGGGTACACCTTCGCCGGGCATCCGGTCTCGGCTGCTGTCGCGCTCGAGAACCTCGCCATCATGGAAGAGGAGGGCACTCTCGCCCACGTGCGCGAGAACTCGCCGAAGTTCCGTGCGGCGCTCGAGCGGCTCAAAGACCTGCCGATCGTCGGAGACGTGCGCGGTGAGGGCTACTTCTTCGGCATCGAGCTCGTCAAGAACAAAGAGACGAAGGAGACCTTCAACGCAGACGACTCCGAGCGCCTGCTGCGCGGATTCCTCTCGAAGGCACTGTTCGACGCGGGCCTCTACTGCCGAGCCGACGACCGAGGCGACCCCGTCATCCAGCTCGCTCCCCCGCTGACCATCGGCCCTGCCGAGTTCGACGAGATCGAGGGCATTCTTCGCCGCGTTCTCACCGAAGCCGGAAAACTGCTCTGAGCGCGGGCAACAGCCCCGGCACGCGCGATGGTGCTGCCGGGGCGGATGCCTCAGAGCGCTATCGCGCCCTGAGCTATTGGCACGCGACCGTCGACGACGATCTCACGCCCCGAGAGCCGCTCGAGGGCGACACCGAGGTCGACGTGGCCATCATCGGCGCAGGACTCACCGGCTTGTGGACGGCGTTCGAGCTGCAGCGCCGCGATCCCTCGCTCAGCATCGCCCTGCTTGAGCGGGAGATCGCGGGCTTCGGCGCCTCCGGCCGCAACGGCGGCTGGTGCAGCGCACTCTTTCCCCGCTCGACCGCAAGTCTCGCAGCGCGGCACGGGCGCGAGGCCGCTCTCGCGATGCGCCGCGCCATGGTCGACACCGTCGATGAAGTCGGCACTGTCGTGCGCGAGCACGGCATCGACTGCGACTACCGCAAGGGCGGCACGGTCGTCTACGCGAGATCAGCGGTGCAGTGGCGAGCGGCACAGGCTGAGGTCGCCGAGGCAGCCGAGTGGGGTGTCGACGCACTCGAACTGTGGGGGCCGGAGCGGGTCGCCGCGCGCGACGCCCTCGGCGCCGTCTACGACCCGTCCTGCGCGCGCGTGCACCCGGCAGAGCTCGTGCGCGGGCTCGCTCGCCTCGTCGAGCAGCGCGGAGCGAGCATCCACGAAGGCACGACCGTCACGTCCTGGCAGCAGGGCCTCGTCACCACCGACCGCGGCACGGTGCGGGCGCGCCACATCATCGTGGCGCTCGAGGGTTATGGCGCGTCGATCGAGCAGAGCCGCCGTGACGTGCTACCGCTGTACTCGCTCATGGTCGCGACGCAGCCGTTGTCGGCCGAGGTGTGGGCCGATATCGGGCTCGAGCACGGCCAGACCTTCAGTGACGGCCGACACCTCATCATTTACGGCCAGCGAACGGCGGACGACCGCATCGCGTTCGGCGGGCGCGGGGCGCGCTACCACTGGGGCAGCGCGATTCGGCCGGAGTACGACCGGAGCGATCGGGTCTTCGACCATCTCGCGTCGACGCTGCGCGAGCTCTTTCCGCAACTGCCGCCGCTCGAGATCACCCACCAGTGGGGCGGACCGCTCGGGGTGCCGCGCGACTGGCACGCGAGCGTGCGCTACGACTCCTCCACCGGCATCGGCTCGGCGGGCGGCTACGTCGGCGATGGGCTGTCGACGACCAACCTCGCCGGTCGGACACTCGCCGACCTTGTCACGGGCGCTGACACCGAGCTCACGCGGCTGCCCTGGGTGCAACACCGTTCGCCGCGCTGGGAACCCGAACCGCTCCGATTCATGGGCGCGAACGCGGGCCTGCTCGCGATGACCGCGGCCGACGCGGAAGAGCGCGTGACTGGTCGCTCGTCGCTCGTCGCGCGCGCGATGGCGCCCTTGCTCGGTCACTGACCTCTCTGCGCTGCTGGTGCGGCGCTGCCGTCGATGGCACGCACGTGATGTGGATGCTCCGCGCAGGCAGTTCCCACCATCGAGTCGTACTCTCGCTGAGGCGCGAAGGAGGTGCAGCAGTGGTCACGACACGGTCGACAGAACGATCGACGACGCACGCTGCCGCTGTGCCGACCACGATGCAGTCTGCTCTGGCCCTCGTGGCCTCGATCGTGATCGTTGCGCTCGTGTCTGCGTCGGGCACGGTGATCGGCGCCCCCGGCATCGAGGGATGGTACGCCGATGCCGCCAAGCCGATGTTCACTCCGCCCAACGCGGTGTTCGGGCCAGTGTGGGCGGTGCTCTACCTGTCGATGGCGATCGCAGCCTGGTTGGTCTGGCGACGTCCTGCGTCGGTGGCGCGCACGCGAGCCCTACGCATCTACGGGGTGCAGCTGGCGCTCAACGCCCTCTGGACACCGGCCTTCTTCGGCTTGGGCGCCACCGTCGGCGCTGCGGGGCTCTGGATCGCCCTCGTCGTCATCGTGCTGCTCGACTTCGCCGTGCTCGCCGCCATCATCCGGTTCGGCGATGTCAGCCGAGCTGCTGCGACACTGCTCGTGCCCTACTGGCTTTGGGTGCTGTTCGCCACGACACTCAATGCCGCCATGGCCGTGCTCGCGACCTAGGCGAGGGTAGCGTGGAGCCGTGACCGCGACCCCGCCACTCGATGACGCCGTCGAGGCACGTCAGGCCAAATCACGCGACCGCGCTGTTCGATGGGGACGCGGGGCACTTGTCGCTCTTGCCGCGTTGACCATCGTCGTGCAGAGCGCGGGCCTCGTCGCGGTCGGCTGGGCTCTCGCCAACCCGAGGTACGTCACCGATGTCGTGACCGTGTGGCGCTTCGAACCCAGCGCCGAGATTGCCGAGCTGTCGCAACGCGCGGGGTTCAGTGAGCGAGGCGCCTTTCTTTTCGCCGCGAGCACTCCTGAACTCGTGCCAGCGGAGCGCTTCGATCTGCTGTGCTCGCGCGACGAACCCGGCATCGGCGTGCTGGGCTGCTACACCTTCGCCGAGAGTCGCATCTATCTTTTCGACATCACGAACGATGAACTCGCCGACCTCGAGGTCGTCGTGGCAGCTCACGAGATGCTGCACGCGGCGTGGGATCGTCTCTCATTCGAGCAGCAGCAATTGCTCGAGGCGCCGCTCGAAGAAGCCTTCGCCGCCCTTGGCCCCGACCACGAGCTCGTGGAGCGCATCGCCGCCTACGAGGCGGCCGACCCTCGCTCGCGAGTGCCCGAGCTCTACGCGATTCTCGGCACCGAGATCGACGAACTACCGAGCGTTCTTGAGGACCACTACACCGAGTTTTTCGACGATCGTCAGACCGTCGTGGCGCTGTGGGGCGGCATCAACGCGATCTTCGTCGAGCTCGAGCAGCAGCTCACCGAACTCAACACCGAGCTCGAACGGCTGAGCGACGAGATCGACGACGAGCAACGGGCGGCTGAACGCGAGGCCGACCGACTCGAAGACGACATCACCGCCTTCAACGCCCGCGCCGAACGGCCCGGAGGCTACACGAGCCAGTCGGCGTTCGAGCGCGACCGTGACGCGCTTCTCGATCGGCAGAACGAGCTCAATGACCGCATCGACGCGACCAACGCAAAGATTGACCAGTACAACACTCTCGTCGAGCAGTTCACCGAACTCAATGAGCAGGCCGCCGCACTCGACCGCGACCTCAACATCGACGTCGAGCTGCGCGAGCCCACGGCGACCGAGGGCTGAACGGCGCAGCAGCCTCAGGCCAACAGCGCAGCAGCCTCAGACCGCCGGCGCGAAGAGCTCGTCGATCGCGCGCAGTTGCTCGTCAGTGGGCGACCAGGCATTCACGGCAGCCGCGTTCTGCTGCACTTGCTCCACGGTCGTCGCGCCCGCGATCACGGAGGCCATCGACGGGCGGCTCAGGAGCCACGCGAACGTCGCTTCGAGCATCCCGATGTTCCAGGCCTCGCACATCGAGGCGAAGGCGTCGAGCGTGTCCCACGGCGCCGAGTCGATGACGTCAGGACGCTGACGCATGATGCGAGTGTTCGCTGGGCCTCCGGTTCGCCCGAACTTGCCCGTCAGAAGGCCACTCGCGAGCGGGTAGTACGGCAAGAATCCGATGCCGTGCTGCTGCAGCGCCGGCAGCAGATCGGCGTCGGCATCTCGCTGCAGCAGGCTGTACTCGTTCTGTGCCGAGGTGAAGCGTGGGTGGCCCTCGTTGATGGCGGTGCGGTCTGCCGCAGCGACCTGCTCGGCAGAGAAGTTGGAGTGGCCGATCGCGATCACCTTGCCCTCGTCGATGAGCTCGTGCAGAGCCTCGAGCGTCTCGCCGATCGGAGTACTCACGTCGGGCGTGTGCAGCTGGTAGAGATCGATGCGGTCGGTCTGCAGCCGTCGCAGTGAGCCTTCGATCGCCGCGCGAATGTACGCTCGCGATCCCTTCGCGCCGGGAATCGGACTGTCGTAGTCGGCGTGTCCGAACTTCGACGCGAGCACGATCTCATCGCGACGACCTCGCAGCGCCTCGCCCATGAGCGTCTCACTGCGTCCATACGTTGCCCCGTAGATGTCGGCCGTATCGAACAGCGTGATGCCGGCATCGATAGCCGCATGGATGACCGCGGTGGTACCGCGCTGATCTTCCGTGAACGTGCCGGGCCGGCCGAAGTTGTTGCAACCGAGGCCTATCGACGAGACGAGCAGAGAGGAGTGGCCCAGGGCGCGCAGCGGCATGTCAGTCACCGCTCCATCATCTCCTACGACGACGGATCGACGACTGCGGAACGGTGCGTCTCCTCCCCAGCAGGGGCTGGAAACACAGCTATCCCGATGTCCGTTTTCCGCCAGAGCAGGTCGAGCTCTCAGAGATACGCTCGCACCATGAGCCCCCGCACGACGATACCTGCACCCCCAGCCATCACCTCCGCCCCTCTCGGCCACATCATCGTGGACTCCCCACTCGGCAGAATCGCGATCACCGGCGATGACGACGCCGTCGACCGCCTCGAGATCGCCCGCGCCGGCACACTCTCGACCGATGCTCGCGAACAGCAGTCGACACGGGCACTGGACCTCGCAGCACGGCAGCTACGGGAGTACTTCGCCGGCGAACGCACCGAGTTCGACGTTCCCGTCCGACTGCCCGGCACCCCGTTCCAGCAAGCTGTGTGGCAGCAGTTGCAGCGCATCCCTTTCGGCGTCGTGCGCGGCTATGGCGACCTCGGTCGCGCGCTCGGTCATGCCACCGCTGGCCGCGCGGTAGGGGGCGCGGTCGGCGCCAACCCCGTTCCTCTCTTGGTACCGTGCCACCGCGTGCTCGGTGCGGCCGGCCGCATCACGGGCTATAGCGCGGGTGACGGGGTCGTGACGAAAGCCTGGCTGCTCGACCACGAAGGCATTCCCCACCGCTGACGTGACGCTGTTCTACGATGCAGTGATGGCCGACGACTCGCTTCCACGCTGCGAGTGGGTCGGCGATGACGCCCTGTATCAGCGCTATCACGACGAGGAGTGGGGGGTGCCCCTCCACGGTGATCGCGAGCTGTTCGAGAAGCTCAGCCTCGAAGCCTTCCAGAGTGGTCTCTCGTGGATCACCATCTTGCGGCGGCGCGAAGGATTCCGCGCAGCATTCCGCAACTTCGACATGGAGGCGGTTGCCGCGTTCGACGACACCGACGTGCAGCGCCTGCTCGACGACAACGGCATCATCCGCAACCGCGCCACGCTCGAGGCCACGAGGCACAATGCACGAGTGCTGCAGGAGTGGGTCTCTGGTGATCCCGGTGCCCTCGACACGCTCGTGTGGTCGCACGCACCGGCTGCGCGCCCGCGACGACTCACCTCGATCAACGAGTTGCCCGCGCAGACGGACGAGTCACGCGCGCTCGCCAAGGCGCTGAAGTCTCGGGGTTGGAAGTTCGTGGGCCCGACGACCGCGTACGCCCTCATGCAGTCAGCGGGCTTGGTCGACGACCACGTCGAGGGGTGCTGGCGCGCGACTCCGTGAGCCCGAAACGCTCCCCCGATCGCTACTCAGCGCTCAGCGCTGCAACGCGTTCGGCACCCGAAGCTCGAGTTCGCGATCGCTCGTGCGACGCAGAGGCCAGTCGAGGCTCGTGGCGAGTGCGCAGAGATCATCGAGCGATGTCGGCAACTCGCCGGCCTCGAGCAACGCGCGTACAAAAGCTCCTTTGCCTTTTTTGTTGAAGTGATTGAGCGCGCGCACCGATCCGTCGCTGTCAGCAGCGACCACCGCGACGGTGACGCAATGCTCGTTGCTCGGCAACGGGCCGAGTGCCGCGTAGCCGGCTGAGCGCAGATCGACGATCGGGCCCGAGAGATCAGAGAGCACGGCGGTCGACACATCACCCCAGTGCGTGACCAGTCGCACGCCGGGGAGCCGGGCGTCGTGCGACAGGCGATACGCGGGAATGTGGTCCCCCGCGCGCACGAGGCCAAAGAGCGCCGACTGCACGAGGATGTGCTGGTTCGCTCGGACTCGGGCCTGCGGAGAGAGAGTCTCGGGATCGAGTGCGTCGAAGAGCACCCCGGTATAGCGCTCCAGCGCCGGCATGGTGGGGCTCGACAGGAGCTCGCGATTGCGGGCTAACTCCGCCGAAGCAATGCGCGCGCCGAGTTTCAACGCCTTCGCGGCCGCATCGTCAGGTTGACCGACGAGCGTGTCGAGAGCAGCGAGCACCACGCCACGGTGCTCACGAAGCGCGGGGAACGACAGAGACGCGAGGTCGAGGGGTTTCCCGTCGCCGCCCTCCCGCTTCGTCTCCGACGGCGGCAGGAGGATGTGCATCAGAGGTCGGCGGTGCGGGCGAACGCCACGGCCTGCTCGACGAGTTGCGGCAGTGGCGCCACGGTGTCGAGCGTCAGCCGCGGTAGCGATTCTGCAAGACCCGACCAGGGCGCGTACTCGTCGAGACTCTGCTCGACGGCGTGCCAACTCGGTTCCGCGATGTGCGCGAGGTCGCGGCGACGCTCTTCGAGGCGACGGCGATGCAAATCGCGGTCGGTGCACACCGTCTCGATGAAGACCGCAGAGTAGCCGAGCCGTTGCGCGAGCAGTACCCACTGCTCACGCGCGGGCGCCACCGCGTTGACCGCATCTACGATCACGCACTGACCCGAGCGCAACACCGATTCAACGATGGTCTCCGCCACGAGGTACGCCGCAAGACCCGTCGGCTGATCAGAGTCGATACCGGCCCGCAAGATCGATGACTCCAGGGGGTCGACCGAAACAACCGGCCAGCCCAGGGTCGCCGACATGCCCTCCGCCACCGCGCTCTTGCCCGTGCCGGGCAGCCCGGCCATTGCTACCAGCATGCTGAAGCGAATACCGTCAGGCGAGCGAGGCGGCGCCCGCGACGATCGTCACGGTGTCGTTCTCAACAGAGAGAAACCCGTCTTCCGCAGTCGCCGTGATGACGGTGCCCTCGACCGGCGTGATGCGCACCTCTCCGGTCGAGAGGATGCCCAACAGCGGCTCGTGGCCCGGCAGAATGCCGATCTCGCCCTCGGTCGTGCGGGCGACGATCTGCTTCGCTGTGCCCGACCACACCTCCCGGTCGGCCGAGACGACGCTCACGGTGAGCTCGGCCATGACTAGGCGTTCTCCTTCTGGATCTGCGCCCAACGCTCTTCGACATCGCTGATCGCGCCGACGTTGAAGAACGCCTGCTCGGCAACGTGGTCGAACTCGCCCTTGGCAATCGCGTCGAACGACTCGATCGTCTCCTTGAGCGGCACCGTGGAGCCCTCGACACCGGTGAACTTCTTCGCCATGTAGGTGTTCT
>SXGT01864182.1_pt1 | contig 28484 bp, 18 predicted proteins | sample 3176221 | NCBI WGS metagenome assembly SXGT01 (sample SAMN11356862, study PRJNA531348) | freshwater metagenome | isolation source: freshwater sample F1-120 | place: China: Fuxian Lake, Yuxi | collected 2017-12-25 | reverse complement strand
CATGATGCCGATGCCGCCGACCGTCAAGGAGATGGAAGCGATAAAAAACAGCAATACCATGCCGCGATTCCGGGCCCGTTCCGCTTCCTCAAGGCGATCGAGCGGCACTGTGACCGACCAATCTTTCTTGACGTGGCTTCGTTCCAGTTGATCGACAATTACCTTGCCGGCGTCACGTACCTTCGACATCTCTGAAATCGTCAAAGTCACCTGGTGCAATTCGACTTGCTCGCCCGAACGGGATCCCGATTGCCGAATGAATATTTTCTCCCCGAAACGCCCCCGACACGTACTCAACGGGATATACACGTCGCTGTTGAAGTCCTCGGCCCCGGCGCCTGTCGTCAGGGAGGCTCTGTCCTTGAGGATACCGATGACGACGTACTGGTGCTTGTTCAAGACGATGCTCTTGCCAAGGGCCGATTGAAAGGGAAACAGCGACTCAGCAACATCGGAGCCGAGCACAACGACATTGCGCAACTCGTTGTCGTCCCCCGGGTCGTCGGCCTCGTCGCTGTCGAGCAAGAACCGGCCTTCGACCAATTCGATTCGATTCACATTCTGATAGCCAGGCGTGGTTCCCACGACGCGGCCGTTGTACATGCGATGTAGGTTGCGAATTTCCTGGGGGAAATAGCGCATAGGCACGCTGCTGACGATGGTGTTGAGAATCAAGAACTGGTCATAGTCCGCGTAGGTCAAGCCGTAGTTAAGCGTCATGGTGCGGCGCTGGCTGGAAGAGTCGTCCGCTGGCTTGACGCTGCGGATGATAACATTGGTGGCGCCTTGCCGTTTGATGTCGTCGAGGGCATCACGCATGTTGCCTTCACCAAACGCCATCAGGGTGATGACGGCGACGGTGCCGATGATGATGCCGAGCACTGACAGGAAGGACCTCAACTTGTGCAGCCACAGGCTACGCAGCGCGAGCACGAAGCTGCGTCGCGATTTATCCCATAACAACAAGTATTTTTCCATGGCATCGATCCTGAGATCTTTCGTGTTCTGCGGCTTCCCTGGCTCGGTCGCCGGCCAATTCGCCTGCCCCCAACGGATTCTTCGGCAAAGTTAGCGCACGGCCTCGGACATCAGCGAATTCAAAGCCGAGACGAATGCAGATGAAACTCCCTGGGCAATCCGCGGCTGCTGATTGGGCTCGTCGATCTCGATGACCCCGTCGCGCATGCGAATCACACGCTTGGCCCAGGCAGCGATATCGTTCTCGTGCGTCACCATGATAATGGTTTTGCCGGCCGCGTTCAGCCGGATCAGCATCTGCATGATCTCGTCGCTCGTCTTGGAATCGAGGTTTCCAGTCGGCTCGTCGGCAAGAATCAAGTGCGGATCGTTGACCAGCGCCCTCGCAATGGCACCGCGCTGCTGCTGGCCGCCGGAAAGTTGCATTGGGCGATGCTCCAGGCGATCTCCCAAACCTACCAGGTCGGCACGTTGAATGCACCGCTGGCGCGATTTCTCGTTGAGACGACAGCCTTGGTACAAGAGTGGAATTTCGATGTTTTCAACGACGGTGTACTGTGGCAACAGGTTGTAGGACTGAAAAATAAAACCTAGATATCGACTGCGCACTTCGGAGAGGCGGTCGTCGTCCATGCGTGAGACGTCATCGTCGCCGAGAACGTAGGCGCCACTCGTGGGTCGATCGAGGCACCCCAGCAAATTGAGGAGCGTCGATTTTCCGGAGCCCGATGGTCCCATAAGTGCGACAAACTCCCCCTGCTCAACGGTCAAGGAGACGCCTCGGAGCGCGCGCACCGTCACGGATTCCAGGAAGTAATGTTTGGTCAGGTTTTGAATGCGAACAACGGGTGGCATAATTCTCACGATCGCGTCGTAATCAAGGTCCGAGACGCTGAAACGGTAGGGAGGCACATTGCAATCGTACTCCACGGATTCAGGGCACACGTTCGTGGCGAGTCCTGCCGGAATGCCAAAGCTATTTCTGACCGTCGAGTCCCTTGCCGCCCTTGCCGGCGCCGTCCGCCTTTTTCCCGGCACCCTTCTTTTTGCCGCCGTCGTCGTCGAAGTCGGCGCCGCGCCGGGCACCGGGGATTCCGGGTTTGAGGTCGGACTTTTCGGGAAGCAAAAGTCGCGGACTGAGCACGACCTTCTCGTTCTCCGCAAGACCGGCGATGACCTCGACGTATTTGTCGCTGCTAAGCCCGACAACAATGTCGCGCTCCTGGGCGTAGCCACTCTTGTCGAGCACAAAGCACTTGCGGTTGGCGCCCTTGGAGACATTGCCGACGACCGACTGAATTGGGATGATCAAAACAGGCTCTTCCGTCTCATCAGCAAGGATGGTCACTTCAGCACTCATGCCAGGGTTCAAGACCGAGTCCGCATCCAGGTCATCAATCGAAACCATGGTCTGATACACCTTGACATCCGACGAAAAGAACTCCGCTTGCGACGCCACGGTGGCCTTGGACTTCACTCGCCCCTGATATTGTTTGCCCGGAAATGCCTCGACCCGAATGCGAGCCTTCTGCCCGGCAAACAGGACGCGGGCGTCTTTGTCCTTGAACTCTTTACTGTCCCGGTACCGTTCTCGCAAATCATCAAACATGGTATATTCGGAAACAAGATTGAACGGATTGGCGTGGCCGAAACTGGATGTGAAGCGCAGGATTTCGCTATACTGGGTTGCCACGGTCCGCTCGGGCTTGACCTTGGAGACCATGGCCTCGTGAACGCGGGCGTTCACCAGCATCTTTCGAAGGTTGGGGATGCGCATCAGCTTCTGCCCCTCGCGCACCGGTTCGCCCTGGGCGACAGTCGATTGCTGGCTGCCGCCGCCAAAGCGAGCTTGCTCGGGGATGTAATAGACGATCATCCCGTCCTGAGGAGAATCTACCTTGTAAAACTTTTCGTCCTTCTCCATGTCATGAAGTCGATCGATCTCCTGGTCATAGATGGACCGCTTGGCGGCCTCATCAGCCTTTTTCTGCTCGGTTTTGGCCGCCGCCTGTTTCTTGGTCTTGAGGAAATTGCGTTCTGCTTCCTTCAAGTCGCTCCACTTCGACGTGACCTTCGACTCCAAAATAAATTTGCGATAGATGTCGAGATTGCCTTCGGTCATGCGGAGTGAAATCTCCATGCTGGCGAGGCGTGATTGATCTGATTCCGCCTGACTGGCGCTGTAGAGCCCTTTTTTCACCATCCGTTGCGACCAGGCCGCGCGATCGAGCCACGACTCACGGTCGGAGCGGGCGTTCTCGATCTTTCCTTCCAGATCGCTCACTTCCTGCAGGTAGGTGCAGGTGAACTTGTCGCCGAACTCGGCGGATTCCTGGCGGACATCCTTCTCGAACGCCCCCTTCAGGTACTTGCGAATGTCGACTTGAGTCTCGATCACGGCCATCTTGGCTGCGGCGATATACCCGGCGTAGTTCTTCAATTCCAGACCGGCCTGAATTACTTTGACCTCCGCTGTCTTGATGTCAATCTCGTTCTGGATTTCCTGGATCTCGCATTCCTGCTTGACCTGGATCCAATCGGATTGCTTGGCGTTGACCGTGTTGCGCTGCGTCTTGAGAATATCCTGATAGCCCGAGTCGTCGAGTTCCACGATTCGGTCCCCCGCCTTGACGCGGGTGCCGTCCTCAACCACCCATTTGATAATCGACGCATTCGTGCTTCCCTTGGCGCCCGCTTTGACGCGAACGACGACGTCGCTGTTCTCGGCCGATTCGAGACTACCGCGTTCAACAATGGTGACTTGCAGTTTCTGCCTCTTGGCCTCGAAGACCGGGCCGGCGTACGGCGCGCCGAGGAAGTAACGCGACAAGGACATGAACACCAACGCGACGACGATCGCAAGCAATACGATGGCGCCAATTGCGTAATAGAGAGTGTACTTTCGAATTGCGCCAGGCCGCGAGCGAGGCGAATTCGGGGCAGGCGTCTGAGAAACCGGATTGCCATTGCCAGCGTCGGATTGATCGGCAGGTTCGAGTGGTGGACTCATCAGATCAAACTCCTCGTAATGCTGGCGTCGTCAGGGGACGACCCGAATCTTGCGGTAAGCGACATCGTGGGGTGTGCGAGGCGGTGGGCGACGCAAGGCTGCGCCATTGGTATTATAGCGCCCTGGGTTGCACCTTTGCAACGAATTCGTCTGTAGCGACTTCCCATTTGCAGCACTCGCCTCCATCGGGCAGATTAACACGTCAGCGCTGAAAAAATAGCCGCAATGTTGGCGTAGTTCTCCCTTTTTGACTCCAGGGCGCCGTCATCTGCGTTTTCACTCCTACATGCGAAACATCAGCTACAATCGTTAGAAAGGGGGTGACCGCGTCATTGAGCGGCGGGCGCAGGCAACTTGTGCTCTGATGCGAGGACGCACTTGACGTCGATGAGATGATTGGCAAGCATTTGAAACGAGAAGGAGCGAGCAATGATGTTCATGCGCAACGGATGGCGAATGGCGGCGCTGGTAGTGGTTTTGGTGCTGGTGGCCTCGCCAGCATTTGCAGGCCCGTACGTGGGAGACTGGAGTTTGGGATGGCACGGAGCACGTGACTGCCCGAGAGGATGTTATTCGCCGCTGCATTATTGGCTGCCGAGCGCGTACCGGGTCGGCGGGCGTCTTCATCCTGCAACATTGGAGGAGTACCCGCCAGGGCCAGCGGTATGCGTCCAGCCCAGTTACCAGTTCAACGCTTATCCCTGCCGGATGGCGCCGCCCATGCCAAGCGCTCCGTATGCCGACCCGGCGAGCTATTATGGTCGGCCGATCGTACCGGCGCGCGAGTAGCCTTCATTCGGGTCAAGGCGGGCGAACCTCCTATTTCATCGTGGCACGCGGGGCGCCGAAGGTCGCACGCGCAGGGCCGCTAGGGATTGGCTCCACTACCTGGCCAGCGGGAGCTCCTCGGCCTATTGCTTGCTGGAATGGATGATCGATAAAGGCTAAGGGTATGCTCAGAGGGTCCGTCGATTCTGAAGCCTGCGCCGCCGGGCGTGGCGTGATCGAATCCGCCTGTGCCGGCATGATGCCGCGCCCTAGCTCCTCGATCCACACACCACGAAGATCCAGAGGCAACCGCTCCATGTCGAGATAAAGCTGCATCCGCGTTGCCAGGTAGCTGAGCCAAAAGCCGTACATGCGGGCCTGCGCGCCATTCAGGCCTTGCACAGCGCTGAGGTACTGGCTGGTCAGAGCCGCCGCGCTGGCCGCCGATCCGGTTGCGGAGCCCTTCAATTGATCGGGATCGATCGGCGCGACGATGACTTCCAGAGCACTTTCCACCTGCGAGTAAAACAGCTGAACGAGTTTCTTTTGCGTCTGATAGTTGGTCGCGAACAGTTGCAGTTGTCGCACATCCGAGCGTGTCTGCGCTGCAATGTTGTCTTCTAGGATCATCAGGTTTCGGCGGGCCTGCTGGTAGTTGATCAGTGCAGCACGATAGGCATTGCGCTGGGCGAGGCGATTCACGGGGAGCTGAAAATTGAAGCTGACCTGTTGACTGGTGGCTGCAGCCGAGAACGCGAACGGATGCATGCCGCCAGCAGGGGTCTGGGACTGAAGATTGTAGGCGACGTTGAGGGCCCCCATCAGGTTGTTGGCGGTTACACGGAGTTGCCGCCAGGCATCGACAACTTGAGCGCGTGCGTTCATGAGATCAAAGCGATTTGTCAGAGCGGCCTGGACCGCTACTTGCTGAGCAAGATCGGCATCCGCTGTCGCCAGGTCGAGATCCTCCACCAATGCCGCGGGCGGAGTGGGCCAGCGTTTGTAGACCTCGTCGAATCGTTCGTTGCGTGCCCAGACCAGAAGGAATTCGGCGGCGTGGGCTACTAGTCGGAACTGCCGGATTTGTTCCTGACTCACTTCTCCTGCTCGATCGCCCTTCGGCTGTTTCGCTTTTTCGTCCTTCGGCAATTTGGCCCACGGGCGCTCTTCATAGCGACGCAGCCGTTGCTCCAGGCGTCCCAGATCGATCTGAAACTCAGCATTCTGTAGCGACGCGGCATCCTTGGCCGAGAGCGCCTTCTGTTTCAACTCAAGGTCGGTCTTGAGATCCAGCAACTTACGGCGCTCCGCGGCGAGCGTGGCAAGGCGGTTTTTGACGTCATCGTCCTTGGACTTGGCCCATGTATTCCACGAGGCTTCCACTTTCTTGGAAAACTCGGAGTTCCCGACGAGCGGGTTGAGCTTGCCATCGGAATAGGCCTGAAGCAAAAAAGCACGGAGTTTCTCGGGGGGCAGTTGGTCTTGCTTCTCGATGAGCTTGAAGGCCCGATCCGCCTCGTCGATTACCTGGTAGTAGCGATCAAGTTGATGCGTGATCGGCCTGGCAGGACCGTCGTCAAGGATCAAGGGCAAGTTTGCGGGAAGGCCGAGCGCTAGCTTGAATTGATCGAGCCCGTTGGTGACAAGTTGCCTATCGCTCATCACGGTATTCTGGGCTTGCAATAAGGTGCTACGTACCTGGTCGACCTGGAGAGGCGAATACATGCCGCCCTCTTGATAGCCTTCGAGAATTCGCAGGGCCCGTTCGAGGTCATGAACCAGCTTTTTGTCGGTGGCCATGTCGCATTCGCGGTAGAGGGTAGAGAGGTAACCGACCGAGCCGCCGGAGACATCCGTGGAGGCAATGCCGAGAGCCGCCAGCACAGACGAGGTTCCCGAGCCGATGTTGGCCCCCGACGCCGCGGCCAGGCTGCCTGGTAGATTGCTGCCAAGGGCGACGGAAACGTAGTACTGCTCGCGGTAACGAGCATAGGAGCGGATGGAGTAAAAGAGATTGCGTTCAGCCTGAGTCAGCGGCTCCAGGGTGACCGCCTTACCGCCGCCTTGCAACAGTGGTTGTGCGAGGGTGATGCCGAGCGTCGAAACGCTGCTGTTGGCGCCGCCGCCGAGGTTGAGAATCGTGGTGTTGGCAAGATCCGCGCTCAGGCGGGCGCCGGTGCTAAAAAGCTTGTTCAGGCCGATCGATGACGCGCCGGTCCAGGTGTTCTGCTGTCCCCCTGAAGTTTTTGGGCCCGTGTATTCGCGGATGAAATCAGCAAGGGCCGCCCACTGATAGGCAAAGTTGAATCGCTGCTGTGTTACCGGCAAGGCTGCCAGGTAAAGCTGTTCGCGAAACGATTGGTAGTGGGGGCTATTGATGACGCCCAGCTCAACGGCCTGTTCCATGGTAAGCACGAATCCCTGTTGCGGCATGCGCAGCGGTTCATCGTAATAGAATTTGAGCGGTTGATTCGATTCCCCAGCCGGTTTCGCATCAGTCTGGTCCTTCGAGAGCGCGGCTTCGACAGCGGCGCGATTCTCCTGGTCCCAGGCCTTGATCAATTCCAGATATGCGGTCCCACGCACATCGCCGACGCCGGCCTTGCCTGGCCGTTGTGGATGCGGCGATAGCTGATAGGCCGCGGGATCGTCCGGCGGCATCGGCGGATGGTCCGGATTGCTTGGGTCTGCATACCGTGAACGTGGGTCGGCGTAGACGTGCATTTGCTCGATCTTCCACTGCTCGAACACATCCTTCTCACGCAAGATCTCGGCCACTTCCCGATCGGCTTGCTTGCGGTAGAACATGCGCGTGCAACCACCCACGCCGACGAGCAGGATTCCCATCAAGGCGGCCACGCTTCCCCAGCGGCCGATATTGCCGAGTTTGTTCATTCATACCTTCTTGCGGCGACAAGTTGTGCACAGGTCGTACAAATAGAAAATCCGCTACCCTCGTTATCGGCGGAAAAGGCAACGTAGTTTAGCCACGGCATGGGCTTCGCGTGGAGCAAGCCGTGCGGCGACGAAATCAGGAAATACGCATCATGGCCGAACCGATCGTCATCGCCACCTGGAAGTTTGGGGAGACTGCGGCCCGCACTGCCCTCCCCTTCCTGATGCGAGGCAGCTCCGCGCTCGATGCGGCGCTCGCAGGAGCACAGGCCGTTGAAGACGACCCAGCGGTTAACTCGGTCGGCTACGGAGGCCTGGCAAATAGCGTCGGCGCCGTGACGCTGGATGCCTGCGTCATGGAAGGGCGCACGCTTGGCTGCGGCGCCGTCGCCGGTGTCGAGAATATTCGCCACGCCGCGGCACTTGCGCGCCGGGTCATGGAAAAAACGCCTCATTTGATGCTCGTGGGCGAGGGGGCCAGGTGGTTCGCTCTGCAAGAAGGCTTTCGGCTCGAATCGTTGCACACTCCCGAGAGTGTCGCTGTGTGGACCAAACGTCGTGCCGAGAAATCGGCTCACCTCACGCACGACACGGTGACGGTGTTGGCGCTCGATCAGAGCGGTTCGCTGGCGGGTGTCTGTACGACATCCGGTCTGTCGCACAAGTTGCCGGGGCGCGTTGGCGATTCGCCTATCCTCGGCGCCGGCCTGTATGTGGACGACACCGCCGGCGCTGCCGGAAGCACGGGCGTCGGCGAGGAAATCCTGCGGATCGCCGGCAGCTCGCTGATCGTGCAAGCGCTGCGTGCTGGCCGTACGCCGCAGCAGGCTTGTGAACAGGCCGTGCGCCGCGTCCTTGCCGTGGCACAGCGACGCAAGGTTGCGGTGGCGCAGGTTGCGTTTCTCGCGCTCGATCCTGCGGGGAACGTGGGAGCAGCCTGCACGAAAGGGACCGACTTTCACATTGCCGTTGGCCGGCGCACAGGGGTGGATGTGCTACCAGCGACCGAAGTTGGCTAGATTTGTGGTTCTTCCGGCTCAAACGGCCGCGGTGTAAGGCTTCCGTTGCGGGGATAACGTTTCGAGCATTTCATTCAGCGACACCCCCTCCAAAATGCAACCAACGAAACCATTGCAACCAACGAAACCATTGCAACCAATGCAACCAATGCAACCAACGAAACCATTGAACGAAATGAGTTTGGCGTCGGAGTTCTCGTCCGTCACGCTCATCGGAATCGAAAACTCCAGATGCCAAGGAGTATGGGTCAGCGTGTCTCCGGCCCCTCTCGCACCGACAGGGGTAAAGAACTACTGAATCACACTGAGGTGCAACACCACGTTCGAGTCATGCCGTGGGTTGTACGGCAGACTGAAGGGGGCGGTCTGCGTGGGACTCACTCTGGGTCCTGGATTACCGCGGCAGACGATCGGCACATTGGCGCCATGCGGCAGCGTGAAGTCGGCGGTGAAGGTGTTGCCTGCAACCGATTTCACAGCGACGACTTCCATGTTAACGCCGGTGCTGATCTCCAGCAGCATGCCCGGCTGGATGGCAAGGGGCACACCGCTACCCGTTGTGCCGGCGAGGGCGTTGAAATTCATTGCCTGATTCAGGCCGGCCGCCGTCGCGTTCCCCGCGGCGGAAGTGGTGGAAAGCAACTGCAATCCCGACCTGTCCACGATCGAGAAGAAGCGATGGCGGATGTGCCGATTCTGATCGCGGCCGATCTCCGCGCCAAGGCGAGCCGGGCGCACCGTCTCGTCCACGACTTCGAAGAAGCCGACGGTCCACCAGACGGCGAAGGTGTTGCTGGTGGTCGAAGCGTTGTTGTAGATCTTTTGCAGCAACGCTGCCCGCTGGTAAGGATGGGCACCCGTCGCGCCGACGGCGAACAGTGGCTGCGTCGGATTGGTTGGATCGGGCCGAAACACGGTGTCTGTGAAGGCACCCGAAGCCAAGCTCTTGAACGGCGTCCCTTCGCCGGTGAAGGCTCCGCCAGAAGTGCGCGAGGAGACCACTTTATTGAAGATATTGATGGGATTCGCGGGATCATAGATATCCGTGGATTTGAAGAGTGGACTGGCTTGCCAATCCTGCGCGTCGCCCAGCGCCTGCAAGATTTCCTGCTCGGTGATCGTGTTGATATTAATGTTTCCCGGCCAGCGCCCCCCGCGGACTGCGCCGGGCATCTGGTTGGGCGTGCCAAGCAAGTCGAGCACGCGGTAGAGCGGCGAAAGCCCGCTGGCATCGGCCCATGGCACATAATGACGGAACAGAAGCGAGACGAAGCCACCCGCAGACACCGGCAGGCCTGCGGTCGCATTGATATAGGTGAAAGAACTTGCCGTTGGAATGCTTGCGACCGTGAACACTCCGTTGTATCCGGTCGCGTTCACACGCGAAATCACGACAGTTTGGCCGACGACCAGATTGTGTGCCGCCGCGGTGTTAATGGTCACGGTGTTACCCGCCTCGGAAGCCCCGGTGATGGCAGCGCTAGGAGTCGCGAATTGCTGGCTCAATTCGTGCGTCTTGAAACCGGATACGTGCAGGAGCTCAAGTTGATTGATGAGCGGCCGATCCAGATGCGTGAGCCATTGGAACGGCTTCAGGGCATTGGCGTTTTGCTGAAACAGCGAGGTTCTAGGATTTGACCCAGCAACGGTGCCGGTCTGCGCTTCGCATTGCGACGCATGCCCCGCATAGGGCTGGTTTCGACCCAGGGACTGGAAGGTGTTCCAGGCTCCTGGAGTCTGCGCCCCGATGCCGTTGAAAAGACGCCCGTCGTTCGCGACGACGTTTTCGAAGTAATCGACAGTGATAAAGGGGTTATACAAAGGCAGCGATGGATTGGGCTGCTCAGGCAGGTGGGGGGCCGCCAGCCGGCGCAGCAACACGGTGACTTCCGGGACCGGCGTCGGCTCCGGAAAACCGATCGTGAACTCGGGAGCGTCATACGAGACCGGCAAGTTGGGATCGCGGCCGGGGAGAAAGTCGGTGAATTCTGGACCGACCACGTAGAAGCCGACGTTCGTCTGGGTCGGATCGGAAAAGGCTCCATTGTTCGGCCAGATTTGCGTGGGCGGCGGTCCCTTCGCTTTGCCCTTCCCCTTCCCCTTGCCCTTACCTTTGCCACCGTTGTTACCCGGCCAGTCATTGAAGCTACTCACCGTCCGCTGAAAAGCTGCGCCACCATTGTTGAACTCCGGATCGCCGAGGCGATTCGCAGGATCGCGCATGGCGGCTGACAGGGAGACTTGGCCCGGAATTGACCTGCAGATCTTCAAGTCATATTGAGGCGTGCCGGCCACGGTGAGATATGCGCTGCCGCCGTCCCTTGGATAGCTATCGGCTGCCGGCGTTGGTTTGAACGGATTGTGCAACTCAACCCAAATATTGAGGTATGTTACGGACGATTTGTTCATTGCCTTGATAAACGGGTCATCTGGGTCGTTGTCGCCCTCTGCATACACTTCGTTCAGTACGACGCGGGAAAGTTCTGTGCCGAATACGTGTTCGATTGGGATCGTGCCGCCAGAATTATTGGCCGCTTGGACGTTCCATCTGAATGGCGTCGAGAAATCGTCGTTATCGATGTAATCGACAATGTTAACGGCGAGTTGGGCCAGCCAACGCGCTGCTGCATAGTCCGGGGCGCCAATGGTCGCCACGGGTACCGAATTCGGATCCTGTGCACCTGTCGCACGGATTAGCGCGCTGTATATGTCGCTCGCGAATTGTTCCCTTGCTTGCTGCGCCACCTGGAAACCCGCAGTATCGGTGATGATTCCACTCATGGCCGGCACGGGATAATCTGGCAGTGTGCGATTGAGGTTGATCCGAAGCAGTTGCCCCAAATTGGAGCGCCAGTCGGCGGTAAATTCGCTGTTGGCTTGTGGCGGAGTCGCGAACGTCGCCGGCGTGGGGGTGGACACCCATCTCGGATAAGCGGCTCCAGCAGGCAGAACATAATGCCCCGTCGTATTTCGGTCCCACGAGATGTTCGGCGCCACGGCGACGCGATCCAGATACCAGTTGTGCGGCGTCACCATGTTGCGTGCTCGCACATTGGCGAACGTGATCGGCATGCGGCGGAAGAGCTCCGAGGTGAGTGCCGGCGAGTTGGTGCCGCCGAAACGTGCGAGGGCTTCCAGGTTCGACATCGGCAGAGGCACGGTGTTGGTGCCAACGGGCTGGTACACGTTCAACCCCAGCGGATGGTTGGCCAGCTCACCAGCGTTGGCGTTGTCATATCCCGATGGATACCCGGGGAATGGCAGAAACCCACCGGGCAAACTCAACGGATTGCTGCTGCCACCGGTGCCTGGATCCAGGGCGTCGAAATCGAGCCGGCTGGCCCAGGGGCCACCGCGGATGCCGAGCGGTGCGCCAGCGGCGGCACCGGCCGTGCCGTATTTCAGAGCGTAGAGCTGTTGCAACTCCGCATTGTTCGTCAGCACACGGCTCAAATTGACTTCGGTCGGGCCGAAGCCGCCGCTGGAGACATGCGTATTTCCCGCACCGCGCCGGTTGCCGTGCGCCCACAGGTGTAGGCGGTTGCTCAGATCGACGATGAGCGGTGCGAAGAGCGGCTTGAAGCGCATACCATTGGGCGCCGTCCGCGCGGGATAGCCGAGGTCCATCCAGATGCTGTCGTTGTTGTAGTAGGTGCCGCCGCTGAGCCGGCCGCGGCCGGAGTCGAGGTTGCGCACATCAAAAACCATGCCGGTTACCGGATCTATCTCTTGATCAGGCAAGCCGACGCCAAACCCTGGATGCCAATTCGGGTCGGGACGCATTGAGAGATACTTCGTCGCGGCCACCCGTTGCGCCGGTGTCAGCCCGGCATAATACGCCGCGAGGTTGTTGCGAACGAAGGAAGGTTGGTACACGGTCCCGTCGGCGCTGACCTGAGCAAGCCACAGGCTATTCGTGTCATAGTAGGTCCACGGCGGATTCGCGCCGCCGACGTAACGATAGGTCGGGCCGCCCGCTGCGGCATAGGACGGCGAGGGGGGCGAGCCCCCTGGAACGAAGGGGACTTTACTATAGTATTCGGGAGTCCGCACGAAATTCACCGTGGGGTCGCCAACGGCAGCTGGATTCCAATACGTGGTGTAGTTCACCATCGCAAAGTTATCGACGCCGAAATCGGGATCCACATACATCAGACTTGTGCGTCCAGCGCCGTTGTACGGCGTGTGGTTCAACGTTGCCGGGTTGTAGCCGTAGATGGAGCGCGACAGGTCCCAGCCGCGCATGGCCGAGTAAATGTTGTCGGACGGATAGATGAGCTGGTTGAGGAAGTAGGCAGCGAGCACTTCGGTATCGATGTCGGGCTGCTCACGGGACATCGACTGGTTAGCGAGCTTCGACGCCACCGCCTCGGCGTCGGCGTAGAAGACGAAGCCGAGGGCCACGCTGGAGAAAAGCGCCAGCAGTGCCATGACTACCAGGAGCACCATGCCTTCGCGGCGATCGGTGCGAGAGTTGGCTGATAGGTATCTCATCGTATAAACTCCCGGGGCCATGCCCCTGGACGGGAAATAGACACATCACATCCGCGGGTTTCGCTTGGTCTCATAAGTCTTGCACTACCGACACCTGCCGGGTTTGCCGCGTTTTGTTGTCCCACACCCGCAGCGTGACGCGGATGCCTTTCAGGCCGTTGGTCGCATAGCCGGCGACGCCGAACTTGGTCGTGTCGTACAGGTATGGCGAATTCAACGTACCCGGCGCCACGGGCGGCATGTCGTCGAATACGGCATCACTCAGATTCATCGTCTGCACCTGAAAAGACACGACGTTCGGCAGCACCAACGTCTCGCGCACGGCGAAGTTGCCGTTGATCAATCGGGACGGTCCAGGCGGGACGACGAATCCCGGCGCAAACGTCGAGATATCGGGGAGAACGCGCTGCCCCTTGGCGACGTCCGCGGGGGAATTGAACACCAGGCCGCCGGCGCTGGGATTGCAGGAGAGTCCCTGGAATGTCGTCAGTTCGAGTCCGTTGCCAAACTTGCCCGCCAGGTTAGTTCCGTTCGGCACCATCACGAACTGAGCGCGATACAGTGCAAAGGTCGGCGTCCCCATCGTGCTGGCTGGGTTGCTCGGTTCTTCGGTGCTCCCTATGCGGACGAGATAATAGAGGACTTCAGCCCACTGGCTGCCGTAGAAAGCGCTCGGGCCTCCGCTGTAGGGGGTGGTCAACGTAGAAGTGGCCAGGTTGCCCGGCGCGGTGTTGTAAGCAGTCTGTGATGAAAAGAACGTCGCCAGGTCCGCCGGCGCTCCGACGAGCGACGCGGTGAAGAAGTTCTCTTGCTGATTCCCCTTGCGCTTGACGCTCATGTAAAGCACATGGTTGAAGGCGCGAAACGACGACATGCCGTTGACGTCGTCTCCCTCGTACACAAACGGCGAGCCGGGCGTCCCCGAGAAGTCGCACGCACTGAAACGTGCCACCGCGAGAAATCCTTCCTGCGGCGGAAAGGCGACCAGTTGCGAGCCCCCCGTGAGCGTACGATCGCTTAGCCGACGCTTCCCCTCGAAGTGATCCTGGCTCAGGTCGTCGCGCAGCAGGTTCTCGGCCGTGCGCAGGTTGCTCTGCATATCGCCGATGCCCTTGAGCTGGCTGAACGCTTCCAGCGACAGGATGAACGCCTGCGACAGGATGACCATGACGAAGAGAGTCAGCGCCATGGCAACCATCATTTCGATCAGCGTGAAGCCGGGGCGTGAGCGGGATTGCATGGGAGGACTCCTGATTGTTGGCCGTCATTCACTTAACGCTCGCCGGTGCAGCGTGAGCGCTAAACGCAGAGCGGCGCTCGTTCACGGCAACCGTGCCGAGCCTTTTTCGTAGACTTCCGCAACGCCATCCATGACGATGATCGTGCCCTGGTAGACCGTGGCTCCGGAGCCGAGCGGATCGACTACTCCCGGGTATTTCGGCGATCCTGCCGGATAGCCAGGCACGCGGATCGGTTGCTGCACTTCGTAGCGAGTGAAGCGGCGATTGGGCACGACCGTGGTATCAACGAAATCCTCGGACGAAGTCACGCGGTAGAAGTAGGCGCTGGCCGAGCCGGTCTTCACAGGATTCGCCGGCGGATTGGTCGTGTCATACCAGGTCGAATCGAGAAGCCAATCCCCTGCCCGTACGGGGGGCTGGACAACGGTCGGCGAGGTGTATTCGATGGTGATCGTGCTGTTGGCCGGGTTGAAGTACGACATCTGATAGTAGACGTATTCTTGCAAGGAGAGCGTGCCCGTCAGCCCCGTGGGCCGGCGATCGAACACGACCACCGAGCAATCGACCAGCGAGCGATCGCTCGTCTGCGGCCTGCGCAGGAGGTACGCCCAGGAGAAGCCACGCTGGCTTCGGAGCACGGCAGCGCCGGAGCGCTGCGGCGTTCCCGGCGGCGCCGGTGGAGCGACGGGAGGCATGTAATCCGTCGTGCCTTCAAAAGCGAACTCATCCGATAGGGTGAAGAACTGGCGGATGTTCAACGTGCTGCCGCCGACAAACGCCACCGAGCGACGACGCAAGACTCCTTGATAAGCTGACCCGCCAACCCAGTCGGGCTGCGGCACCCCGAACCAACCTATCGGATCGACGAAGATCGGGTAACTTTCGCCATACGGGTCGGCATTCGGCAAAACGGGCAGGTTGGTAACGGGATCATAGGGGAGTGGATTGGTAAACAAATCGAAATTGTCGACCCCCTTGTTGTAGGGATCCAACCCCTGCACTCTCACGAATGGGTCATCGCGAACGTTCTGCATCGTCGCAAGCTTGTCTGCGTTGTAAGCCGACTCCGCGGTGCGCTCGTCGCGGATCGCCTGGGCCATGCGCAGGATCCCGAGCGGAAACAGCGTCAACAGCGCGATCAGGCCGATGCCCATCACGAAGATGGCCACCAGCACTTCCACCAGGGTAACACCGGTGCGTCGCGGCATGGTTGAAACTCCTGCGTACCGCATGCGGGTTTGCGTTCGCGTGGCGTCCGGCGAACGCTTAGCCGCAAGCGGCGAGATCGAGAATTACTCCATCAACGCATAAGCGTTGGCGGGGGGCTGCGCCGGGCGAAAGGCGCTGGTGAAGCCGGTGCGCGTATAGATCGACACGATCGTCGGATCGCCGCTGAAGACATTGCCAGGCGCGTTCGCATCGGGAGAACGCACCCAAAGGTGAATGTTCGGCGTCGCCACGCCGCGGGTGATCACTGCCCCGGAAGGCGCAAACACGACATCCAGGTATCCGGCGCCGGTCGTCGCGTCGGTCAATTGAAGCGGCAGCGGATTGCCGTTGGCAAAATTCGTCGAAAGGTCCACGATGGTATCGGCCTGCAAACGCAACATCTCATCCCCGACAGGCCGCGGCGCCCGCACGATGCGGTAGTTCGGCGTCTTGGAGCTAATCGGCTGCGCCAGAGGCGGCGAGATCATGATTGCCATGCCGTTGGCGCTGATCTGCTCGACCCGATGCATGAGGCCCGATCCCAGTACCTCGATGTAATCGCCGGGCTGGACGGACCAGAACTTGAGGTTTGGATCGTTGAAGTTCGGAATCGTGACCGGCGTGTAGCCATTAACGAGGTCGCCGGTCGAAAAGCCGAAGTCAAACCCAATGGTGTCATTGGGCAACGTCGTAGTGCCGCTAAAAATGAGGCCGCCCGTAAAATCATCGGGAGCTTCGAGGTACTGGCATTCCGTCACCGGGCCGACAACCGGCGGCGCGACGCCGAAATTGCTGTTGGGAAACCAGAGCCGAATGCCGCGCGGGGCCTGATCGCGCAGGGCCCGTTGCCGGGAGATGTTGAGCCAGCCCTGCAACCCGGACGCAGCGCGAGACTCGCGCGCCGACGAGGCGGCGCCGGGCAAGAACGCCACAGTGAGCCCGGCCAGCAGCGCGATGATGGCGATGACGACCAGCAGTTCGATCAGCGTAAAACCTGCACGGGATTGCTTGGATGCCGGCATATCATTCCCCTCGCAGTTGGAAGCTGAAAATGTTGTCGGCTGCCCCCTGGCCGATGGCCGAGAGGTCGCCGCCCAGGTCCAGGATGCCGTCCTTGCCTGCCGAGGCAATGACGGGAACCACGTAGTATGCGTTGCCCGCCGACGTGCGCACCGGATGGAACTGCGGCTCAAAAACATCCTGGCGCAGCTTGGGGGGGCCATAGTTGTACCAGTACTTGTTCAGGAGCGTGCCAGTGGTGTCAATCGGGTCGGCGTTGACGACGCTCGCCGCATTGGTCGCGGCCGGATTCGACGATTGCAGCCCGGAGTTGTTCCATGGGAAGCGGTAGAAAAAGAGCGGATTGCCCCAGGAATCAACGAAGGTGTTGATCTGGTTTCCCGGCACGCCGCCGACGTTGTTTGGGTTGTCCGTCGCGCCGATCGCATATCCAAGCTGGTCCTGCACGCTCACGCCGTCGTTGCCGAGCGTCTTGAGTGCGAGTAGCAAGCACGCCGACGACTCGCCGGGCAAGCCGGCCGCGAGGGGCGTCAATTGCGTTTGATACTTGGCGAAGTGCGGTTTGCGGCGATTGGGCGGAATATACAGGTTCACGATCGAGTTCGGGTTGACGCTGGCCGGGTAGACCTCAGCATAGCTCTGCGGGAATGCCTCCGCGAGCCGGACCTTGATCCAGATGACGCGGGCCCGCTCGCCGCGAGGGTCAAGCGTCGCCCCGCCGGCAAGGGCGTAAACTGCCGGCGAAGGGCTCTCTTTCTTTGCTTCAGCTACGACCTGGGCCCAGCGGTTCTGCAACAACTTGTGGACGACCTGGATCGTCCCCTTGGTGTTGTTGTGCTGGCGCACACTGATGGTCGCGAAGGCGCCCCACGCCCCGAGGCTCACCAGCACTCCGATGATGGCGATCACCACAAGGAGTTCCACGAGGGTGAACGCCCTTCGCACTCCGGTCGTTTGTCGTTGTTGGTGCATCATGGCCGATCCTCAAGGAATTCCCATTTTCTTGTCGTGGAAGTTGCTGTAGTCGTCCTGCCCCGCGGGCGGAGTTGAGCTGGCAGCAATAGAAGTCCATAACCCGCCCGGACCGAATTGCCCGTCCGGGCCGGCGCAAATGATCTGGAAGCTATCGGGCATATGAAAGGCCTTCGGCGAAGCCTTACTCATATAGGGTTTCACGCCCAATCCATTCGGTCCGCTATCATAGCCGTTGGAGCCCATGCTGGCGTTCTGCGAACCGAAGTAGATGTAAGGCTGCTGCTTATCAAAGGGATCGACGAAGGACAGAAACGGACTGCCGCCGCGATTGATCAGTCGGCCTGCATCGAAGTCGAAGTATCTTTCACGAGGATTAGTCGTTGGGCCAGCCGGATCGAGCGGGTTGTTCGAGAAGCCGCCCAGCAATCCAGGAGCACCGCCGCCGACGGGTGGGCCCCCCAAAAAAAAGACCAGGCACTGATCGCTGTCGAGATCGAGGTACGTTCCCGATGCCATGCCGGTGGCGCCGGCCCACGGAATATTCGTGGCCTTGCCAGGGAGATTGGGCCACATTCTGCCGATCCATCGCACCGAATGTTGGTCAGCCGGGCTTGCGGTGTATTCTTGCATGTTAGCACGCAGGCGAATGAAGTTCGGCGGATAAAAACCGTACTTCGCTTTGAATCGCTGCATCCCAACGTTGAGCTGCGAGATGTCGTTGCGCATGACGACTTCCGGCGCCCGGCGGAGCAGGTACATGACGCCGCCTAGCAGCAACCCTGCCAAACTGGCGATGATCGCGATGACGACGAGAAGCTCGATCAGCGTATAGCCGCCGCGCCGCCGTGCCAGCTTGGGATGAATCGGGTTCACAGCAAGTTTCCTCCCAGGTAGGTCCGGCAAGCCGAGCCGAACCGCGGTTTTCGTGGGTCAATTACCGCTTCTACTTCCTGACGCGTGATCCAACGACGACGCACTATTTCTTGCCGCCGGACAGACCGTCGATCAGTTCCAGCAACGGCATGAACAACGCGATGACGATCGTGCCGACGATCAAGCCGAGGATGACGATCATGATCGGCTCCAGCAAGCTGAGCAGCGACTCGACGAGAACGTCCACTTCCTCCTCGTACACGTCGGCAATCTTGTTGAGCATGGTGTCGAGATCGCCTGTTTCCTCGCCGACGTCGATCATGTTGACGACCATGTCATCCACGAGTCTTGTCTCACGCATCGGGTTGGCAATCGTCTCGCCCTCGCGAATGGATTCGTAAACACGCTGAAACATATCCTCGAAGACGACGTTCATGCACGTTTCACGGACGATCGAGAGCGCTTCCAGAATGGGAACGCCGGAGCTGATGAGCGTGCCCAGAGTGCGCATGGTTCGGGCGACAACGGTCTTTTCGACAATCATGCCTGCGACGGGCACCTTGAGCTTGATCTTGTCAAGTACGTATGCCCCCGAACGATTCATGCGAATCAGTTTGAGCGTGACGCTGATGGCGATTGGCACCACCGGCAAGACGTACCAGTATTTCACAAACCAGCGCGACGTCGCAATCAACAACTCGGTGAGGTACGGAAGTTTCATCTTGAAATCGAGGAAGATCTTCTCGAATTTCGGGATAATGAAGATCATGATGAAGCTGACGATCAGCACGGCGACCGAAATGACGACGATCGGATAGACCAAGGCCCCTTTCACGCGGCGGGCCAGGCTCTGGGCTTTTTCCTTGAACTCCGCGAGACGCCGCAAGATGATTTCCAGCGCGCCGCCGGCTTCGCCCGCACGCAGCATGTTGACGTAGAGCCGATCGAAACAGCGCGGATGCTTGGCAAACGCTTCCGAGAGCGTGTTGCCAGACTCGACGTCGTCGACGATATCTATGAGGGCATTTTTCAAGACGCCCGGCTTCATCTGCCCTTCCAGGATTTTCAGGCTGCGCAATACCGGCAGGCCAGCGTCCTGAAGCACCGAGAATTGCCGAGTAAAGGTCACGAGCTGCTTGGAGTTGACGCCGCCGAGCGTGAGGACCTTGGTCTTCTTGCGTTTGTCGGGCTGGCCTTTTTTCTTGTCTTTCTTTTTCTTGCCTGCCACCTCGGTAAGGCGAGTGACGAAGTAGCCCAGCGAGCGAATTTTCTGCTGCGCTTCTTCTTCGCTGCCGGCGTCGATGGTGTCCTTCACTTCACCACCGGTGGTGTCCATGGCTTCGTATTGGTAGGTCGGCATGACAGGCACTCCCCATGATGGAAGAGAATTAGAGCCGGTTCAAGGTCCCCGTTTAGCCCCGCTTCGATGCGGCGGCGCCAAACCGTTAGTCGTCATCGGTCGCTGTTTCACGCACGATCTCCTCGATCGTGGTCTTGCCCTCATAAATGGCATCCAAACCGGCTTCACGCAGCGTTCGCATTCCGTGCTTTCTGCAAGTTTCACGCAATTGATCGGTCGAGGCGGAGGAACTGATCATGTCGCGCAGATCGTCGTTGATGATCACCAGCTCGAAAATGCCCTGCCGGCCCTTATGTCCGGTGTTGTTGCAGCGATCGCAGCCGCGGCCGTAGTAGAATTTCTTGCCGGCTGGGATCTCGCTCCGCTTGAGATTCAATTCCAGGAGCATTTCAGCGCTTGGCTCGAATTCAGTGCGGCAATCCTCGCAGATTTTGCGCACCAGCCGCTGAGCCAGGATGCCCTCGATGGTCGCGGTTAACAAGAACGTTTCGAGCCCCATATCGCGCATACGAGTGATCGTGCTTGGCGCGTCGTTGGTGTGGAGCGTACTGAACACCATGTGCCCCGTAAGTGACGCCTGCACGGCGATCTGGGCCGTCTCAAGGTCGCGGACCTCGCCGACCAGGATGATGTCCGGATCTTGCCGAAGGATGGCACGCAACGCCGCGGCAAACGTGACGCCGATTTCCGAGTTGATGGGAACCTGAATAATCCCATCGATATCGTACTCGATGGGATCTTCACAGGTGATGATCTTCTCGGTGACCTCGTTCAGCTCGTTGAGGGCGGAGTAGAGCGTCGTGGTTTTGCCGGAGCCCGTCGGGCCGGTGACGAGGACGATGCCGTTGGGCTTGTGAATCAACTCGCGGAAATCGGTGATGAGCTTTCCGTCCATGCCAACGCGATTGAGGTCGAGGCCGACGTTGCCACGATCGAGAACGCGGATGACGGTGCTTTCGCCGAACATGGTAGGCAGCACGGCAACGCGCATATCGACGGGGTTGCCGCCGACGTTGAGCTCGATACGACCATCCTGCGGGAGGCGCCTCTCGGCGATGTCAAGGTTCGCCATGACCTTGATGCGAGTCGCGATGGCGTTGGCCAGGTGACGCGGCGGCGGAACCATTTCATACATCACGCCGTCGCAACGGTAGCGGAGCTTGTACTCGTCCTCGAATGGCTCGAAGTGAATATCGCTGGCACGGTCCTTGATCGCCAGCAGCATGATCATGTTGAGCAGTTTGCGCACGGGGGCGGCATCGGACTCTTCCATGAGCTTGTCCAGGTCGATGCTCGTCTCGCGGCCGTGGGAGACTCCTTCGTCATCGTCGGAAGTCATGGCGTTGATGAGGTCAACGATTGACTCTTCCTTGCCCTGGTAGCAGCGCGCCATGACATCGGCAATGGCCGTCGGCGAGGCGAGACACGCGACGACGCCGGCCAAATTCTGCATGTTCCGCATGTCATCCAGGCCGGGCAGGCTGTTCGGATCGCTGATCGCGACCGTCACAACGCCCTCGGCGACGGACAGAGGAAGGACTTTGTAGACTGCCGCCATCGTTTCAGGGATTGCAGTCAAGGCTTCCGCGGTCGGTTTCAATTCCTCGTTGGCCAGATACTTGAGCCCGAACTGATCGGCCAGGGCTTGCATGAGCTGGATTTCGGTGATCAAGCCCTTGGTGACAGCGACCTGGCCGATGGGGAGCCCCATGCTCTTGGCTTCGTCGAGGATCTCCCACAGCTTGTCTTCGTCGAGGTAGCCAAGATCGATCAATACTTGGCCGAGCCGGCGACCGGTGGTACGGTTGGCGCTGCCGGCGCGAACCGGCGCTGGTTTGTGCTTGTTCGCGGGGATGGCTGGCTTGTCGCCAGGCTTCTTGGCTGCCGGCGGAACACCGGGCTTACCTGCCGCGGAGGGCGTTGCAGGCTTGGCCGCACCCGGCGCGGCCGTGGGTTTCGCCGGTGGCGCGGCGCCTGGCTTTGGCGGCGGGGCCGCAGGCCTGCCTGCGGCTGGCACGGGGGGCTTGTCTCCGGGTTTCGCCACGGGGATGCCAGGCTTGGGAGCGCCCGGTGGAGGGGCCGCCGGCCTACCTGGAACCGGTTGTCCGCTTGCGGGTTTGCCGATCGGGACCTTGCCTGGCGCCGCAGGCGGCACCTGTGGCTTGGCCGGATTCCCTGGCGGTACGCCAGGAGTTGGCTTCTTCGGTTGGTTCGGATCGTTCGGAGTCGACATAGGCTGCTTCTTTGTGGATATCACTCATCTCGACCGGAGGCACATGACCGGCCGTATCGCGGTGCCTGGGCCTACTCGTCTTCATCATCGTCATCATCATCATCATCGCGGGCTCGCCCCTTGCTGCGGCGCGGGCGGTCATCGTCGTCATCCTCTTCCTCTTCTTCCTCGTCGTCCTCGTCATCCATCGTGCCGTCTTCGGCGGCCCGAATTCGGTCAGCAAGTTCTTGAGGCTTTTGGCTCTTGAGGAGCACTTCTTCTTTCTCACAGATCCCCTCGCGCCAGAGCCTGAAGAGGGATTCGTCCATCAAGAACATGCCGTCCTTCGCTCCGGTTTGAATCGACGAATCGATGCGGTAGGTCTTGTTCTCGCGGATCAAGTTGGAGATGGCGGGGGTCGTGATCATCATCTCATACGCAGCGATGACCCCTTCCGGCTTGCGGGGGAGCAAGGTCTGTGACAAAACGCCGATCAAGGCCACCGAAAGTTGCGTCCGAATCTGGTCCTGTTGATCCTTGGGAAACACATCGATAATGCGGTTGACCGTGGACGACGCGCTGTTCGTGTGCAAGGTGCCGAACACGATATGACCCGTTTCGGCGGCCTCGATGGCGGCATGGATCGTGTCGAGATCGCGCATTTCACCGACGAGAATGATGTCGGGTGCCATACGCAGGGCTCGGCGAATGCCTTCCTTGAAGTCAGGGACGTCGACACCGATTTCACGCTGATTCACCAGGCACTTGTTGTGCTTGTGGAAGTACTCGATCGGATCTTCCAGGGTGATGATGTGGCGATCGTAGTTGTTGTTGAGAAAGTTGATCATGCTTGCCAGGCTGGTGGTCTTGCCGGAACCCGTCGGACCGGTAACCAGCAGCAAGCCGCGCGGGCGGTTGATAAGCCGCTTGATCGCCTCGGGCATGCGAATCTGCTCAAAGGTCAGGAATTCGCTCGGAATACGCCGCATGACGATGCCGAGGGTGCCGCGCTGGCGAAAGACGGCGACACGAAAACGGACGCCGCCGGTGTATTCGATAGCAAAATCCGCACCTCCCACCTGCTGGAGCTCCTGCTGGCAGCGGTCGGGCGTGATCGATTTCATCAGCGCCACTGTATCGTCCGGATCGAGAACCTTGGTCTCGAGGGTGCGATAGTGTCCGCCTTTCTTGATGGACGGCTTGCTGCCGACCGTGATGAAAAGATCCGAGGCCTTCACCTGGATCACGGTGTTTAGCAGTTTTTCCATCTGGGGCGTGGCGCCGCCCGGAGCCAAAGGAGTTACAGCGGTGGACACAGTCGCGTTCCCCCTGTCATTCGAATCGGGACTCGGTGCTCAACTTTACGCGCGATCAACTGGAAATGCGAAGCAGGCTACCCGCGCAAAGCGACTGGGCTTACCTCATTATTCCGTCAAGACTCCGATAAACCAAATAATTCACCCAATATTGCACTGTCACAGGGATTCCGTCGATGCCGTTTCGGTCGATCCCTCGCCAAGAATCCGTTTGGTGACGGTCGTTGTGCCCGGCGACCTTCGCGCAATCTGACCACCCCATTGAGCGAAGGCAAACAACCCCCTGTGCGATTGAGCCAACCACGACCCTAGAGTCCCAAGAAACTGGTCCGTTGCGGAGCTCCAAAGTTGGTCATCACTTTATTTGGACCTAGGGGTCCAGTTAAGGAAGAATGCGACCACTTCTATTCGTCACTATGGTGGCAGGTGGACAGCACTTCTTCGAGGGTGGTAATCCCCGCAACTGATTTCATGACACCATCTTCCAGCAAAGTTCGCATGCCCGCCAGCCGAGCCTGACGGCGTATGGCTTGCGATGGTTCACGGTTAAACGTCATTTCACGAATGACGTTATTCAGACGCATCATCTCGAAGATTCCCTTGCGGCCACGGTAGCCCGTGTGGTTGCAGTTTGCACACCCCCTGCCGCGCGCGAAACCGGCCTGTTGCGCCTGGGTCGGGGTGAGGCCTGCGGCCTTGATTTCATGCGCCGGCGGCTTATCGGGCTCCTTGCATTTCGGGCAAATAATACGCACCAAACGCTGCGCCATGACCGCAATTACGCTGGATGCCGTGAGGAACGGGGCGACGCCAATATCATTCAAACGCGTAATAGCGCTAGGCGCATCGTTCGTATGTAGTGTGCTAAAAACCAAGTGTCCTGTCAAGGATGCTTGTACCGCGATCTCGGCTGTCTCCTGATCGCGGATTTCACCCACGAGGATGATATTGGGAGCTTGCCGAAGCATCGAACGGATGATCCGCTGGAAGTCCAGACCGATCAGGTGCTTGACCTCGCATTGATTGATACCGGGAAGGTAGTACTCCACGGGGTCTTCGGCAGTGATGATCTTTCGATCAGGCCTGTTCAATTCGTTCAGTGCCGAGTAGAGCGTCGTCGTCTTTCCGGACCCAGTTGGCCCCGTCACCAGGAAAATGCCGTTTGGCCGCTTGATGATGTTCAGGAACCGTTTGTAATCGTCCTCGGCAAACCCCAGTTCCTTGACGCTGACCTGAATGTTGGCACGATCCAGAACCCGCATGACAATCGATTGGCCATGATGGGTTGGCAGGGCGCTGACGCGCATGTCGAAATGCTTGTTTTTGACTGTAAGCTTGATTCGGCCATCCTGGGGGCGTCGTTTTTCCGCGATATCGATGTTTCCCATGATTTTGATGCGGGAGATCATGGGGGCGAGCAGTCGGCGTGGCGGGCTGTCGCGTTCGACCAGAACGCCGTCGATGCGATAGCGGACACGGACTCGGTCTTCGAACGGTTCAATGTGAATATCGCTGGCTCGCAGGCTGATCGCTTCCTGGATGATAAGATTCACCAGCTTGACGACCGGTGCATCGCTATCGTCTCCACCGGCATGCCCTGCCTGGGTTGCCTCGGTTTCAGTGAATTCGATGCGTGTATCCGTGAATTCAGCCAGCATGGAATCAACCGATTCCGTTTCGGTTTGACCATAATGCCGATTGATCGCCTCAACGATCTGTTCCTTGGGGGCCAGGACCGGCTGGATTTCCTTGTTCAGAATGAACTGGAGCTTGGTCACTGTTTCATAGTCGGAAGGGTCGCTCATCACGATCTGCAGCATACCGTTCTCTTCGGTATACGGGATGACGACGTTTTCGCGCGCGACCGATTCGGGCACCAGCTCGATGATGCTGGGCGGGATGGTCACGTCGGTCAGGCTGATCGATTTCAAGCCCGAATGCTCGGCAATGGCGGCCATCACGTCTTCGAGCGTGACGTATTCCAGCTTGACCAGTGCCTCCTGGAGTTTGGCGCCTGTTTGCTGCTGGAGTACCTTGGCTTCTGCGATCTGGTCTGCGCTGAGTAGGCCTTTTCGGATAAGGATGTCGGTGAATTCGCCGCGGGCTTTGCCCATGAGAGATGTCTCCGCAAATGTTAAATCAGGATTCTTGCCCGGGTGATGGGAATGAGCACGCAAGAATCGCTATCCAGAACGCCTAACACGGCGGCGTTCCATGAGCTTACGCAGATTACTTTATCAGATCGGTCGGCACACTCGCAATCCAAAACCCCGAAAATGGGCGCAAGTTCACGCGGGATGGACGTTGCAATAGCGACCCCCTGCGCTTAAGATACTTTACTAACCACAGCTGACCGTGCATCGTCGGGACGCCAGGGCGGGAACGCAAAGCGCAGGCTCCGCCCGGTATCGGCATACGTCGTCAACGCATGTGTGCCTGATTTTTCGTCTCCTTGTGCCGGGCAACTCAAACAGCGAGGCCATCATGAACCGAATCACCCTGTCTTGTTGGGGATTGGGCCTGCTGACCATCCTTGGATTGGCCAGTCTAGGTACGCCGCAGGAACCATCATCCAATCAGAATCCCGTTCAGGTTTTGCAGGATCCGATCGAAGTTCAGGCGCGCGGCCCTGTCCATGAGGCATTTGCGCAGCCCTTTGACATCAAGCCAGAGCCGGGTGAATTGGTTCCCAAGGAACCACCGGCCCCGATTCCAGAGGATCCACCCGAAGAGCGACCGTCCGCAGAGAACGCGAAGTGGATCGGCGGATACTGGGCGTGGGACGCTCAGAAGCAAGACTTCCTCTGGGTCAGCGGCGTCTATCGTGTACCACCCCAGGGGCGAACGTTCGTGCCTGGATACTGGTCGCAGACGGCGAATGGATCCCGCTGGATTCCAGGCTTCTGGTCGAATGCTCAGCAAGGCGAACTCCCCTACACGCCAGAGCCACCGGCGCCATTGGACCAGGGGCCGTCCATGCCGCAACCTGATGACGACTCGGTTTACGTCCCTGGAAGCTGGGTCTATCGCGACACCCGCTTCATCTGGCGGGCAGGCTACTATTCAGCCGCACGGCCGGGGCGTGTCTGGAATTCGCCGTACTACCTCTGGACGCCGAATGGATACCTGTTTGTGGACGGCTACTGGGATTTGCCTTTTGAGGATCGTGGACTGCTGTTCGCCCCTGTGTACTTCCAGAGACCACTCTGGCAGACAGCCGGCTGGCGTTACCGCCCAGGCTTCGTGGTTGGCTTCAATGGATTCTTTGATTCGGCGTTCTACGGTCCAGGCTTCCATCTGTATTTTGGAAATTACTACGATCCGTTTTATGCACGCAACGGCTACCGGCCTTGGTACCAGGGGCGAGGCCGATATGACCCCGTGTTTGCACACTACGGTTGGCAGAACTACCGAGGTAATCGAAACTGGGTCGGCGGTGTCCAGCAAACCTATGCCAATCGGTACGCAGGCCGTTCGGCTGTCCCGCCGTTGACGCTGGCGCAGCAAAACGCGCAGGTTCGCACGAAGCAAGGGACTCGCGTTGTAACGCCGCTCAATCAGACGACCATCAAGAACATCACCCTTGTGAAGGCGACGCCTACTCAGTTGCAAACTCAGCGGGATTTCGCCCAGCAGACGCGGCAACTCTCGGCCGGTCGGAAGCAACTGGATACTTCCGCGGCAACCAATGGCGCCACGCCTCGCTTTACCAGCGGCGCTACGCTGAAGTTACCGGCTGCCACCGAAAAGAGTTCGGGCAATTCGACGTTCAGGATAGAGTCCTCGGCGAATAAATCGAGCGGGTCACCAGGGACGACGTCGAATTCGACGGTGACGCCTCGCAACAATCCGCCGGCGACCACATCGAAGGGGACGACGGGCGGGCCGCCAAAAACGACTTTCTCGACTCCGAAGACGAACACTCCGCCGCCGCAGACTACGACTCCGCCACCGCGAACGACGACGCCGCCACCGCGGGTAACTACGCCTCCGCCGCGGGTTACTACGCCTCCGCCGCCACGGCCTTCGCAGCCGCCGGTTCGGCCTTCGCCGCCGCCGGCTCGGCCCAAGAAGGCATCGGCCGATGTCGATCCGCCCCGGGCCGTAACCAAGGCGCCCGCTCCGGCCACGCCTCGGCCCGTAGCCGCACCAGTCAATGTTCAGCGAGTTCAGGCCCCGGCGCCTCGTGTGCAGCCTCCAACGCGGGTGAGCGCCCCGCCGGCGCCACGCGTGCAGCCACCGGCGCGAGTGAGCGCTCCGCCGCTACGCAGCAATCCAGCACCTGCAAGGAGCAGTCCGCCGCCACGGCCGACCAATAACAAGAAAAAGTAGGGATCAGGAAGAATACACGAACGGCGGGTTTATCCCCGCCGTTTGTGTTCATAGATGGTGACTACCGCGAATGCTGCGCTCGCTGGCAAGAAGAAAGAGGCTGCTACTCCTCATCCTCACGCAGCTTCGCCATGATAGACAAGTCTTCGAGCGTTGTCGTATCGCCTGTTGTTGCCTTGCCGCTTGCGATGTCGCGCAGCAGTCGCCGCATGATCTTGCCGGAGCGAGTCTTCGGCAATCCATCCGTGAAGCGGATCTCGTCGGGTCTCGCCAGGGCGCCGATTTCTTTGACCACGTGGGCCTGCAATTCTTTCTTCAGTTCATCTGAGGCCGCGATTCCCGCCTTCAGGGTGACGAAGCAGGAGATGCCCTCCCCCTTGATATCATCAGGCTTACCGACAACGGCGGCTTCGGCGACTTTCTCGTGGTGCACAAGGGCACTTTCAACCTCCATGGTGCTGAGGCGATGGCCTGATACGTTCAGCACATCATCGACTCGCCCCATGATCCACAGGTAGCCATCTTCATCCATGCGGGAGCCATCGGCGGTAAAGTAGACTCCCGGTATCTGCGACCAATACGCTTGCCGATAGCGCTCGTCGTCGCCGAAGATGGTGCGCATCATCGACGGCCACGGCTTCTTGATGACGAGAAATCCGCCCTGCCCTGCCGGGACCGGATTGCCTTGTTTATCGACCACTTCGGCAACAACGCCTGGCACCGGCTTGGTTGCGGAGCCTGGTTTTGTGGGAATCGCGCCCGGAATTGGCGCAATCATGATG